>OKXL01000913.1_pt1 | contig 7718 bp, 7 predicted proteins | sample 1615111 | NCBI WGS metagenome assembly OKXL01 (sample SAMN02674887, study PRJEB24791) | human gut metagenome, SKBSTL062 | isolation source: stool | host: Homo sapiens | place: USA | reverse complement strand
ACGCTCGTCAGCTGGTGAGCCACGCTCACTTCACCGTCAATGGCAAGAAGGTCAACATTCCTTCCTACCAGGTCAAGGCCGGTGACGTGATCGAGGTCCGTGAGTCCAGCCGCAGCTCTGCGAAGTTCGCTAAGCTGACTGGCCCCGAGGCCCCCGTCGTGGCTCTGCCCTCCTGGCTGGACCGCGAGGCTGGCACCCTGAAGGGCGTCGTCAACAAGCTCCCCGAGCGCAGCGACATCGACTACGAAGTTGCAGAGCACCTCATCGTCGAGCTGTACTCCAAGTAATCCATTAAGAAGGCCTGGCCTTCCGTGTGGATGGCCGGTTTTCGCATTCTTTTCTTTGAAAGAATTTAATAATGGGCCGATGGCAACATCGGTTTGACAAGGAGGGCATAGATATGATGGAGATTGAACGTCCCAAAATCGAAACGGCAAGCCTGTCCCCGGACGGCCGCTACGGCAAATTCGTGGCAGAACCTCTGGAGCGTGGCTTTGGCATCACACTGGGCAATAGCCTGCGTCGTGTGCTTCTTTCCTCTCTGCCCGGTGTCGCCGTGACCAGCGTCAAGATTGACGGTGTGGTCCACGAGTTCTCCACCATTGAGGGCGTCAAGGAAGACGTTACCGAAATTGTCCTGAACCTGAAGGGTATCGCTGCAAAGCTGTACACCGATGGTCCGAAGACAGTGCGTGTTGAGGCAGTTGGTCCCTGTGAGGTCACTGCTGACAACATCAAGCAGGGCGACGACATCGAAATTCTGAACCCTGAGTGGCACATTGCAACTCTGGGCGAGGGTGCCAAGCTCGTTATGGAGCTGACTTTCGACAAGGGTCGCGGCTATGTGCCCGCTGAGCGCAACAAGCAGGCCATCATCGAGAAGAATGACATCAACACTCTTCCCGTTGATAGCATTTACACCCCCGTGCTCAAGGTGAATTATAACGTCGAGAGCACCCGTGTTGGACAGGCCATTGATTACGACAAGCTGACCATTGAGGTTTGGACTGATGGCACGATCAACGCACAGGAAGCCGTTTCTCTGGCTGCCCGTGTGCTGACCGAGCACCTGAACCTGTTCGTCAACCTGTCGGACGAGGCCGCCGGCGCTGAGATCATGGTAGAGAAGACCAACGACGACAAGGAGAAGGCTCTGGAGATGACCATCGAAGAGCTGGATCTGAGCGTCCGTTCCTTCAACTGCCTGAAGCGCGCCGGTATCAACACGGTGGAGGATCTGGTCAGCAAGAGCGAGGACGAGATGATGAAGGTCCGTAACCTCGGTCGCAAGAGCTTGGAGGAAGTCATGGCTAAGCTGGACTCCCTCGGCTTCAAGCTGAACACGGATGACGAATAACTAAAATAATTTAAGGAGTGAAACGGGATGCCCGGTACCAGAAAGCTCGGTAGAACCAGCGACAGCCGCAACGCTATGATGCGCGCTATGGTTACCTACCTGTTAGAGAATGGCAAGATTGAGACCACTGTCACTCGCGCTAAGGACGTTCGTTCCATGGCCGAGAAGATGATCAGCCTTGGCAAGGCCAGCGACCTGCACACCAAGCGTCAGGTCTACGCCTACATCACCAAGGAAGATGTTGCAAAGAAGCTGTTTGACGAGATCAGCCCCAAGTACGCTGACCGCAACGGCGGCTACACCCGCATCATCAAGATCGGCGCTCGCCGCGGCGACGCTGCTGAGATGGCAGTTCTGGAGCTCGTCTGATCGACTCTGACTGAATAGATCAGTATCAAAAAGCCCTTTCCCGTCCGGGAGAGGGCTTTTTCTGTTTTCGCCGCTTGGCAGAGCCCTCCTTGCGTGATATACTGATACTGTTATGGTATGCAGATTTCCACGAGCAGGAGGGAATATGTTGAAAATCAAAGGATGGCTGCGGGCGGCTGCGCTGTGCGCGGCGTTCTGCCTGCTGCTGACCGGGTGCAGCATCCCCATGCAGGAAGAGACGGTGCAGGTGGAGGAACTGCTGCGTGCGCCCCGCCTTGCGGGCGATTACGGCGCATTGCAGACCGCCCTGAACGACTGGCTGGGGGAGAGTGCCCAGCTGAAATATCCTATTCAGGGCGAGCTGCTTTCCCCCTTTGTGCTGCAGGACTTGGACGGTGACGGTCAGCAGGATGCGGCGGTGCTGTATACCACCGCCCAGACCGCCAACGTCTGCGTAGCCATTTTGCAGCGGGATGATGCCGGAAGCTGGCAGGTGCGCCAGAGCGTGGAAGGTCTTGCCGAAACGGTGGAGAACGTCAGCCTTGCCCAATTGCAGGATACAGACAGCTGCCAGCTGGTGGTGGGCTATACCGCTGCCCAGAATGACCACTATCTGGCGGTGTACTCCTATCAGGACGGCACTCTGTCCACCATTCTGGAACAGCAGTACGAGCAGTATCTGGTGGAAAATATCACCGGCGGCAGCAGTCAGGATCTGATCCTGATGTCCACACAGGAGGACGGCAGCGTGCAGATCGAACTGCTGACCGCAGACCGCAAGGGCAGCTTCCGGCAGGTGGCGGTCAACGGCCTTTCCGCAGATAAATTTTCCGGCTGCGCCTCGGTGGCGGCGGGCGCAGGCGCGGACGGACGGCACTATCTGGTGCTGGACGGCTGGACCGGCATTTCCGGCAACAATCTGGCCTCAGTGCTGCTGTGCTACGACGAGACTAGCCAGCAGATGGTGCCCGCCACACGGATCAGCAGCCAGCGGCTGTATAATGCCTCTTTGCGCAACGTGCCCACGCTGGTCAGTCGGGACCTGGACGGGGACGGCATCGTGGAGATCCCCACCCAGCCGGACGAGGCGGGTCTGCTGAACCTGAGCCAGAGCCGCCGCATGGACTTTATCGTCTGGATGGACTACACCAGCAGCCACCCGGAAAAAAGCTTTGGCCTGCTGGACGAAGAGACCAACTGTTATATCGAGCTGCCCGCCGAGTGGGAGGGCAACCTGAAGCTGACCGACAGCGAGGAATTTGACGGCGCAGTGGAGCTGCGCACGGTGGACGAGGATCAGCTGGTGCTGACGGTACGGCTGGCAAGGACCTCGGCCAACTCCACCGGCTGGACCCGGCTGGGCGTGGTAGCGTCCCGTCAGGTGCAGGCCAAAATGGGCCCGGACGTTTTGCTTTCTGACACGAACTACCGCCTTTCCAAGGCGTTGTATCTGCTGAATTAAGGAATGGAGGATGCTGCATGGTACGAGTGCTTGTTGTAGAAGATGAAGCCAATATCCGCGATATGATCGCCCTGAACCTGCGCCATGCGGGGATGGAGGTGGTGGAGGCCGAAAGCGCCGAAGCCGCCCTGCCGCTGCTGGCACAGAAGCCCGGCTGTGATGCCGCCATTCTGGACGTGATGCTGCCGGGCATGAACGGGTTCTCGCTGTGCGAGACCATCCGCCGCACCGACCAGCAGATCGGCATCATCATCCTCAGCGCCAAGGGGCAGGAGCAGGATAAGATCCGCGGTTTGTCCATCGGCGCAGACGATTACATGACCAAGCCCTTCAGCGTCAGCGAGCTGCTGGCGCGTGTGGAGGCGCTGTGCCGCCGGGTGATCCGCACCAAGGAGGAGGACAGCAACGGGAACACCCCACTGGGCACGTTGACCAGCGGCGAGTTCGTGCTGGACGAGAACCGCCGCGTGCTGCTGAAGGCCGGTCAGCCCATTGAGTTGACACAGGTAGAGTTCCAGATTATGGAGCTGTTCTTCCGCAACCCGGGCACTGCGCTGGTGCGCGAAAAGATCCTGAAAGGCGTCTGGGGCGAGAACTACTTCGGCGATGTAAAGATCGTGGATGTGAACATCCGCCGCCTGCGCATGAAGGTGGAGGACGAGCCCAGCCACCCTACCCACATCATGACCGTGTGGGGCTATGGCTACCGGTGGGAAGAATAAAAATGTGATTCAGGAAAGTCCTACGGACTTTCCTGAATCACAAAAAAATATTTTTTATTATCTATACTCACCGAAAGGAGGACACTGTTATGCGAAGCGGTATCACCCGCCGCTGGCTGCGGGGCAACCTGCTCATCACCGTACTGGTGGTGCTGCTGGCCGAGGCAATGTTTTTGTACAGCTATACCCGCAGCTACTATGGCAGTGTGCAGCAGATCATGTACCGGCGGTTCTCCTCGGTGACCGGTCAGCTGAAAATGTATACCGGCGATACCGCCCAGAGCGCCGCCGCCAGCCGCAGTCTGGCGCTGCGGCGCATGGTGGAACAGTTTGCCGATAAGGATAAATACGAGTTCATGCTGCTGGACAGCTACGGCGGCGTGATCGCCTCCTCCAGCGGTACGGATGCGGAAGGCATCGTCAGCAGTAAGGACTTTGAGCAGGCGCTCAACGGCCCGGACGGTCTGGGTGTGGCGGTGTACCGCACCCAGTCGGGCGAGGTAGTCATGGCGGCCTGCTCGCTGGTGCCCTACGACGCCGAGGACGTGGCCGCGCTGCGGCTGGTCACCAGTCTGGCGCTGGTGGAGCGGCAGGTCAAAAACGCCATCATCATCAGTGTGTTCCTTGCGGTGGCGATCTTGCTGTTTACGATCATGTCCGGGCTGTACTTCGTGCGGGGCATCGTGGTGCCGCTGGGGCAGGTGGAACGCACCGCTGCCGGCATCGCCCGGGGCGAGCTGGACGTGCGTCTGCCCCTGACCGGCGACCCCCACGACGAGGTGGACCGGCTGCGCGGTACCATCAATCAGATGGCCGAGGGACTGGAAGAGACCGAGAAGATGAAGAACGAGTTCATCAGTTCGGTGTCCCACGAGCTGCGCACCCCGCTTACCTCTATCCGGGGCTGGGTAGAGACCCTGATGACCTTGGACGACCCCACCGACGAGAACTACCGCAAGGGGCTGGAAATCATCAACAACGAGACCGGGCGGCTGAACAATATGGTGGAGGAGCTGCTGGATTTCAGCCGCCTGCAGAATGGCCGTCTCAAGATGACCTGCCGCCCCCTCGACCTTGTGGCCGAGCTGACCGATGCGGTGCTTTTCTGCGAGGCCCGCATCCAGCGGGAGGGGCTTGTGCTGGTGTACAATGAGCCGGAGGAGATGATCCCGGTCTACGCCGACCCCGACCGTCTGCGGCAGGTGTTCATCAACATCATGGACAACGCCATCAAGTATTCCGCCCCCGGCGGGCGCATCACAGTCAAGCTCTGGGCGGGCGAGTACAAAGCCTTTATCGAATTTATCGACCAGGGCCGCGGCATCCCGCCCGAAGACCTCGAGAACGTCAAGACCAAGTTCTACAAGGGCAGCAACTCGGTGCGCGGCAGCGGCATCGGTCTGGCGCTGGTGGATTCCATCATGACCGCGCTGGACGGCACGCTGGATATCAAGAGCACCCTCGGGCGCGGCACCGTGGTCACCTTGGGTCTGCCGCTGTACCATAAGGCGTGAGAAACGTCCAAAACACAGATTTTGTCACATTTGTGTGCTAAAATGAGCTTTGCTCGGGGATATGCCCCGGATAAAATATAAAAAAGACCGCTCTTTGCCCAAAGCGGCAGGGGCGGATATCGGGAGAAACCAATGAATCAACCTAAAAAGGAACGCTTTAAGACCAGCGTAGGCGGGCAGGCACTGATGGAAGGCATCATGATGCGCGGCCCCAAGCAGATGTGCTGCGCCGTGCGCAAGCCGGACGGTACCATTGAGACCAAGCTCGACCCCACCCCCGCCCACGGGGTATGGATGAAGATCCCGCTGGTGCGCGGTGCCATTGCCATGATCGAAAGCATGATCGTGGGCTACCGCTACATGATGTACTCGGCACAGGTGAGCATGGGGGACGACTACGACCCCGCCGAGGAGGAGACTGCCTTTGAAAAATGGGTGGGGGAGCATCTGGGCGAAAAAGCCGAGAATGCGCTGATGACTGTGGCAGCGGTGCTGGGCGGCTTGCTGGCCATTTTACTGTTCACTGTACTGCCCACCTTCCTTGTGGGCGGGGTGAACCGTCTGCTGCCGCTGGGGCGCTGGGGCAAGGTGGTGCTGGAAGCCGTGCTGAAGGTGGCCATCTTCCTGACCTATATGGTGGGCATCTCCAAAATGAAGGAGATTCACCGCGTGTTCGAGTACCACGGTGCGGAGCACAAGACCATTGCCTGCTACGAAGCGGGCGACCCGCTGACCGTGGAGAACGTGCGCAAGTATACCCGTTTCCATCCCCGCTGCGGCACCAGCTTCCTCATTCTGGTGGTCATCGTCAGCGTTTTCCTCTACAGCGTGCTGCCCTGGAGCAGCACCAGCCTCCGCGTCCTGTTCAAGCTGCTGCTCCTGCCGGTGGTCATGGGCATCAGCTACGAGCTGCTCAAGTGGTGCGGCCGGTCGGATAACATCGCCACCCGCATCATCCGGCAGCCGGGCATCTGGGTACAGCACCTCACCGTCTTTGAGCCGGACGACAGTATGATCGAGGTGGCCATTGCAGCCATCACCCCCGTGTTGCCTGAAAACCCGGAGGAGGGCAAATGGTAAGCGAAGCAATGCTCCCCCGCGCAGCGGTGCGGGAGGTGGAGCAGCGGCTGACCGCCGCAGGCTGCCCGGACGCGGATTTTGACGCGCGGGAGCTGTTCCGGCTGGCGACCGGGCGGGACGTGCGCCTTTCCGACCGTCCGCTGACCGCAGAGCAGGCGGAGGCGCTGGAAGTGCTCTGCACCCGCCGCGCCGCGCGAGAGCCGCTGCAGTACCTCTGCGGCAGCTGGAGCTTTTTAGACTTTGAGTTGGCGGTGGGCCCCGGGGTGCTCTGCCCCCGGGCAGACACCGAGGTGGTGGCGCAGGCCGCCGCCGAGACCCTTGCGGGCATCGCAGCGCCCCGGGTGCTGGACCTCTGCGCCGGAACAGGCTGTCTGGGGCTGGGGGTCAAGCGCTTTTGCCCCGCCGCGCAGGTGACCTGCGTGGAAAAAAGCCCTGAGGCCTTTGTCTATCTGGAAAAGAATGCCCGCTGCGCCCTGACCGGGCAGGGCAGACAGACCGAGAATGTGCTGGAACCCTCTGCCCTCGAGCAGGCAGATGTCCCGGCCTTTGATTGGGGCCCGTCGCTGAACGCGCTGCGGGCAGACAGAAAGCCCGCCTACGCGGTGCAGCCGGTGCAGGGCGACCTGTTCACCTACTGGGAAACGCTGCCGGAGGGGCAGCTGGAACTCATCGTCTCCAACCCGCCCTACCTGACCGCCGCCGAGATGGAGCAACTGCAGCCCGAGGTGGCACAGGAGCCTGCCATGGCGCTGGAAGCCGGGGAGGACGGCCTTGTGTTCTACCGTGCGCTGGCGCAGCACTACAAAAACGCACTGTGCCCCGGCGGGGCGCTGGTATTGGAGATCGGCTGGCAGCAGCGGGAAGCCGTAACCGCCCTGCTGGCGGAGAACGGCTGGGCAGAGATCCGCTGCATTCAGGACTTTGGCGGCAACGACCGCTGCGTGACTGCCCGCCGCCCAAAATAAATTGGAAAAAACAAACAACTTCTTGTTGTAATATTTTGATTTTGTGTTATACTAAGAAGGAAAGCGAAGGACAGCCCGCCCTCTGCGGGCCCAAAGGATAAAAGGAGCAGCAGGCTATGGCAAAAAATCAGAACAACAACGTTGCACCGGCCACCCAAAAGACCGAGCCGGAGGCCAAGAAGGACGCGCTGGCTACGGCGCTGGCGCAGATCGAAAAGCAGTTCGGCAAGGGTGCCGTCATGAAGCTGG
>OKXL01000849.1_pt1 | contig 8414 bp, 7 predicted proteins | sample 1615111 | NCBI WGS metagenome assembly OKXL01 (sample SAMN02674887, study PRJEB24791) | human gut metagenome, SKBSTL062 | isolation source: stool | host: Homo sapiens | place: USA | reverse complement strand
CGGGGACACAAGGATTTTCAGTCCTTTGCTCTACCAACTGAGCTATGGCACCTTTGTGATTGCGGGTGCAAAGATAGGTATAATTTTTAATACTGCAATAGTTTGGCAAAGAAAATATGAAATATTTGTCCAAAGGGAGTGGAAATCTTTTTTCTTGTTTTGATTTTACGATGATCTTACGTCTTTCTTCAACGAAAATGATATTAATACGTTTCTGTCGGTGAATTAATGAAGTTAGGAATGGACAGCAGACAAAGAAGATGTATGAAAATCTGTAAGACTTAGTATCTTTGGGTTAGAGACTGTATGAATATGCATAGATGCAACCGGAAGAAAAGGTTTCTTAAAATGTGGTCATCCTCAATAAAATAAACGTTTGTCTTTATTATATGTATAATGCTATTTCCTTATCTTTACCGCAAAATTATGTAGCGGGTAACTGCGGACATGTTCATAACAAACAAAACAAATAAGATTTCCAGTTAGAAGTATATGATGATCTACATTATCTTTAGCGTCTTTATAATCATTATTCTTTTTATTTGTGCCAGATATTGGTATTTGTGGAGAAAGATAAGTGTGCAAAAGAATGAATGGGTGGCTCAAACCAAGGAATCAGATACGATTTTACGTAGTATGAACGCTTGCTTTATCTTGATAAATAGTGACTTGGTGGTGATAAGGACCAATTATTATGATTTGAGTGGAATCTCAGAAGAGCCTGAGTCCTCCGGTAGAGTCGGTGATCTACTGAATTGTAAAAACGCTGTTCGTAGTGGCGGAGGATGCGGGGCACATAAAAATTGCGAAAATTGCATGATTCGCCATACTATTGAGAATGCATTCTGCCATAAAAAGGGTTTTCATAAATTAGAAGCATCCATGAGGCTGCTCAGTTCGGATCATCAACAGATTATTCCTTGTGATGTTTCTGTCTCGGGTACTTACTTGAATAATGAAGGTCACGAACAGATGTTACTGACTGTCTATGATATTACTGAATTGAAGAATATGCAGCGGTTGCTGAATATTGAAAAAGAGAACGCTGTTTCTGCCGAAAAGTTGAAATCTGCTTTTATAGCTAATATGAGTCATGAAATTCGTACCCCACTGAATGCGATTGTCGGTTTTTCCGGTTTGTTGGCTTCTGCGGATGATGATACGGAAAAAAAGATGTATCTGGATATTGTAGCGGAAAACAATGATCGTTTATTGCAGATAGTGACGGATGTACTCGACCTTTCAAAAATAGAGTCGGGTAGTCTGGATTTCCATTATTCCGAATTTGATGTAAACGATTTATTATGTGCTCTGCATGGCATTTTAAACATACGTCTGAAAGACAAGCCCGAAATTAAACTGATTTGTAAGGCAGGAACAGATGAATGGATCATTTATTCCGAGCAACATCGTATCGTACAGATAATCACAAATCTGGTACATAATGCGATGAAGTTTACCCACAGTGGGGAGATTTGTTTCGGATGTCGTCCCCAAGGAGAGGACGAGATTTACTTTTATGTTTCTGATACAGGTATTGGCATTCCTGCCGGAGAACAGGATAAAATATTCGACCGATTTACCAAATTGGACCATGAAGTACCCGGAACAGGGCTGGGACTGACTCTTTCACAAACTATCGTACAGAATCTGGGGGGAGAAATGGGAGTCGAATCGGAAGTGACAAAAGGATCTACCTTCTGGTTTACCCTTCCTTTGAAATCCTGAGCAGATTTATGAAAAATAAGAGGTTGTATCCGGTAGAATATAGAATAAACTTTCGGATACAACCTCTTTCATTCAGGTAGATAGATACACTTTTAACTTTGTTTCTGTGGGGTGTCCTTATCGGATGAAACAGAGCCGGAACCTGTCGATGGGGCAGAAGTTGTACTACCGATAGTGGTAGCGCTGCTTGTTGCCGGACCGGCGGTAGTTGTTGTTGCCGGAGCAACTTGTGGTTTAGCTTGTGTTTCCCAGTGGAACGGTTCGAAAGTACTGTTCGGGTCAGCCCATGATGGCTTTTTAGCTGCATAAATGATAAACGGAGCAATCACAACAACCAAAGCACCGATAATCAATACAGAGAACCATACCGTGTTGCTACCTGTAGAAATCTGGCTGGGCGGGATAAAGCTGAGGATAAACGCCAGTAATGAACCGAGGAAACCGAGGCCGCCGACAATCCACATCAAGCCGTTACCTTTTTTACCGATACGGAACGGACGGTTAGCTTTCTTCATGTTATAGCGCAGGTAGATGGCACCGGAGAACATAAGTAAGTACATCACCAGATAAAGAATAACTGTCAGCTGTGACAAGATCTGATAGAAGCTCTGTACGGAAGGCATAACCACAAACAGAAGGCTCAATACGGTAACAGCACCACCCTGAACGAACAGGATATTTTTCTGTACACCCAATTTATTGGTTTTCTGGAAGAACGGAGGCATATAACCGGCCTTACCTACGGCAAAGATACCTTTGGACGGACCGGCAACCCATGTCAATACACCTGCCAACACACCGAATGCAAGAGCAATGGCGATGATCGGTGATAACCAGGATGCATGGATATATCTAAAATAGTTGTCGAAGCCAACAAGTAAACTCTGTGTCAGGCTGATATCTTTGGCCGGGATAATGATACCTAGTGAGAATGTACCCAAGACGAAGATGATTACAGTAATAAGTGCACCGATAAATACTGCTTTCGGATAGTTCTTTGAAGGGTTTTGCATATCCTTTACGTGGATACCGCCCATTTCCATACCGGCATAAAAGAGGAAGATACTTGCCGCTAATACCACGTTATCGAAATTCGTAAGGTCGGGGAAGAAGCTGCTATGGAAGTCAAGGTTGGAATGCCCTCCGGATGCCAAGTAAACAATACCTAGGATAATCAGCAGGGCAGCGGGGATGATGGTTCCCACCATACCGCCTATTTTAGCTACTTTACCTACCCATCCCATTCCTTTCAGTGAGATGAAGGTAGCCAGCCAATAAATGATAAGCACAACGGCCAGTGTATAGTATTTGTTGCTGGCCAGTGTCATGTCGTGTGTATCATTCATTCCGATGAAAGCGATAGATACAGCACCGAATGTCAATACAGTCGGATACCAGATCGTACTTTCAATCCATTGTACCCAGATGGCAAGGAATCCCAATTTCTTTCCGTACGCTTCGCCTACCCAACGGAACACACCACCCTGTTTGTCCTGGAACATGGCAGCCAATTCCGCCGCAACGAGTGATGTCGGAATAAGGAATACGATAGCTGCGAAAAGATAATAGAAGGCCGAACTCATTCCATATACGGCCTCGGCAGGAAGTCCGCGTAGGGATACTACTGCCGTTACGTTCATGATCGCCAGGGTGAATACCCCTAGTTTCACTGCTTGTTTAATATTTGCCATAAGTTAAGGTTTTAAGTGAAAAATATTTTTAAGTCAGTGTCTATAACAACGTTTAACGTGAGATGTTTTAGTTTACTAACGTCAAACTTGGTTAATTAACATCGGTGAAGAGTGAAATCACCGGTTCCTCTATTGAATCCGGGTGGGTATCAAACAAATCGTGTAGGACTCTTGTTCCTTCTGCATAATAAAATAACCTATAAAATATCAGCGCTTATGAAAATGGCTCTTTCTGATTTTGCTTTGCGGAAGAAAGGGATTTACGGCATTTTACATGTCATCATCCTGTTGCTTTCCCTGTTTCTGGTCATCAGCATCTCGATAGATACGTTTAAGGGTATCCCTTTTTATACCCAATCGGTTTATATGAAAGTTCAGCTATGGATTTGTGTCTTATTTCTGTTCGATTTCATTCTCGAGTTGTTTCTTTCGAAAAATAAGTGGCACTATCTTAGTACGCATTTCATCTTTTTGTTGGTGGCGATACCTTACCAGAATATTATATCCTATATGGGATGGACTTTTTCACCCGAAGTGACTTATATGATTCGTTTTGTTCCTTTGGTCCGAGGCGGCTATGCGATGGCTATTGTGGTGGGGTGGCTTACTTATAATAAGGCTTCCGGACTGTTTGTTTCCTATCTGACTATGTTGCTTGCTACTGTTTACTTTTCAAGCCTGGCTTTTTTTGTACTCGAACACAAGGTCAATCCCTTGGTGACCGGTTACGGAGATGCGCTTTGGTGGGCATTTATGGATGTGACTACGGTAGGTTCCAATATTATTGCTGTCACCGTGACGGGACGTGTACTTTCGGTGTTGCTGGCGGCACTGGGTATGATGATGTTCCCAATCTTTACGGTTTATGTCACCAGCCTGATTCAAAAAAAGAACAAAGAGAAAGAGGAGTATTATAAACAATTGGAGGCAGCTGACGAAAGTAAGCCAAAATAACTGTTCAGGAATAAGTATGCCTAAAAAATACTGCCCATCTGCACGTAGCAGACAGGCAGTATCCCAACTAATTAAACTTTGTATGATGTCATCAGTTAATATGCTTGTTCAGTTCATGCCATTTATTGATTTCCGGAAGGATACCCATAGCGATCACTTCATTACGTAATTTGCATAAGTGAGCGTAGCTCTCTTCCATTTCTTTTTGCTCTTCGGGAATTCCCTGTATTTCCTTATATCTCACACCTTCTTTCGTGATAGAAGTCTCCATTGCCATCAGGATATGATCGAACTTTTTGTCGGATACGTACGTTCCTGCCGGCCAGCGGAAAGGTTGTCCGCCCATGGCTGCTGCAATCATTTCGATAGACAGATAGGCCGGACTTTGGAATGAAGAGCGCCCGCGCAGGTCGATGATATGCTTTCCACCTTGGATGACGCGTACTTTCAGGTCTTCCCAATCCTGCATAGGCATACGTGGAGTATCTATAATTTTAGTAAGCGCTTCACCTTGTACTTTGGTGGTAGAAGCGAATACGGCCATCTGTTCTCCGTGTCCGCCATACGTACGGCAATTCACTATTTCAGATGCGGGAATATGAAGGTATTTCACTAGTTCGTTTTGCAGACGTGTACTGTCCAAAGCTGCTAATGTTGATACTTGTGACGGTTTCAGTCCGGCATAGAGTAAGACAATCAATCCGGTGATATCGGCAGGATTGAATACGACAACCACATGTTTTACGTCCGGGCAATATTGGCGGATATCTTTACCAAACTGGGCGGCGATTTCTGCATTACCTTTCAGTAAATCTTCACGGGTCATGCCTGCTTTACGGGCAGCACCACCGGAGGACACAATGTATTTGGCTCCCGACAAAGCTTCTTTGATGTCTGAAGTGTAGGTCAGGTTTACTCCCTCGAACGCACAGTGATACAACTCTTCAGCCACGCCTTCCAAAGCGGGTGCATAGGGGTCGTACAGGCAGATGTTCGGAGTCAGTTTCATCATTAAGGCAGTCTGTGCCATGTTAGAGCCAATCATTCCGGCAGCTCCTACAATCGTAAGTTTTTCGTTGGTTAAGAATTCCATAATTTATATCTTTTTTAATTCGACAATTGCTTTGTTTTTTTGTTTCCGATGCAAAGATAACTTGTTTATGTGCAGGTTGTTTATCGAAAAAAGTTTTGCGCTATAATGAAAAGTTATCATTTGCCAATGATAACAAGCAGATGCGGCAATATGTTTTTCGGCGGCTAATCATTCTTACGTCTGTTTTTTATTTATCTTTGCAGTAAACAGAATGAAGATTATGAGCATTGAATTAGGAAAATTCAACCAGCTTGAGGTAGTCAAGCAGGTCGATTTCGGTATGTATCTGGATGGGGGAGAAGAGGGAGAAATCCTGTTGCCCACCCGCTATGTACCCGAAGATTGTAAATTGGGAGACTGGTTGAACGTCTTCCTTTATCTGGATAATGAAGAACGGTTAATAGCTACTACATTGACACCTTTGGTACAAGTAGGGGAGTTTGCCTGCCTGGAAGTATCGTGGGTCAACCAGTTCGGAGCTTTTCTTAACTGGGGATTGATGAAGGATCTGTTTGTCCCTTTCAGCGAGCAGAAGATGAAGATGCAGGTAGGGAATAAATACGTTATCCATGCCCATATTGATGATGAAAGTTTCCGGATCGTAGCTTCGGCCAAAGTAGACCGTTACTTATCTAAAGAGAAAGCTTCTTATCAGCCTGGTGAAGAAGTGAACATCCTTATATGGCAGAAGACAGACCTCGGGTTTAAGGCTATTATTGAGAATATGTATAGCGGCTTGCTGTATGATAGTGAAATATTTCAGACTTTACATACCGGCGATGTACTGAAAGCATACGTCAAGCAGGTACGCGAAGATGGCAAGATAGATCTGATTCTCCAGAAGCCGGGCTTTGAAAAGATAGATGATTTTTCAAAGACACTTCATCGCTACATCACAGAGCATGGGGGATGGATTGGACTTACAGATAAGAGTCCTGCCGAGGAGATTTATGACACGTTCGGTGTCAGTAAGAAGACATTCAAGAAGGCCGTTGGCGATTTGTACAAGAAGCGTCTGATTCTTCTTCATGAAGACGGCATCGAGTTGGTACGTCCCTAAGTTGAATAGGGAAAACCCTACGTATGAATAGATAGAATCATTAGGGTGGGGAGTTTCCTCACCCTATTTTTGTGATATTAGAAACAATAAAAACTAAACGACATGCGAAAAGTAATCATAACTCTTTGTTTCTTGTTTGTTGCATTTGTTGCACAAGCCGGAAGAATCAGTGGAATAAATATCCAAAGCTCAGGTGAGGCGATTCTTGTCTTTGTGGATGGCGAGCAAATCTGCACTCCGACGGAGACTTGTTTCATTGCTAACTATTCGGGCAGGCACCGGATAGAAGTATATGCAGTACGTTATATACCACGTACCGGACAAAGTGTGAAAGGCGACTTGCTGTTTCAGGAATGGGTCTCAAATCCCGGTATGAATATCAGGGATATTCGGGTGGGCTATAATGATCGTCCTGATTTCTGTCCCGATCGTCCGGTGCGTCCCGGCTATGATGTAGTGATGAACCGTACAGAGTTCGACCGTTTTCTGAGAACTGTGAAAGACAAACATTTCGACTCAGACCGTAACAAGCTGATTGAAACTACACTTGTTTCGACAGGCTTCACTTCCGACCAATGTCTCCAATTAGTAAATCTGTTCAGTTTCGATAGTGAAAAGATAAAACTGATGCAGGCTATGTATCCACGGATTGTTGATAAACCCAATTTCTATCTGGTCATCGAAAGCCTCACTTTTCAGTCGGATAAAAACAAGATGAACGAATTTGTGAGAAAATACCATAATCAACGTAACTAAAACCTATAAGAATTATGAAAAAAATACATGTTTCGGCGATATTAATCTTGCTTGTTGTTATGAGTAGTTGTGCAGGCTTGATCTTAAACTTCAAAAACAGTCAGCTAATGAGTATCCAGAAAGGAATGACACAACAGGAAGTGAAGGCGATTCTTGGAAAGCCCAATTACAGACGCTTTGATGGAGCAATGGAAGAGTGGGAATATCGCGGGTATCTTTCCAAAGCAGGGCATTCAGTGATTTGTGTTAACTTTATCGACAACCGTGTTGTTGGGTTGGATTCGTTTAGAGACGGTGCACCGACTGCTCCTCCTGCCCCTTCCTTTTCTTTAGGCATAGGCGGTACAGTCACTGCTTCGGACATAGCTCCCGCTTGTGACTATAGAGCCATGAGAAACGATGAGTTTGCCCGCTTTTTAAATGATGTAAAGAGTAAAACTTTTGATTCGGACCGGACAGATTTCATTGAGAAAGCAACCCGCTCTACCGGATTTACATCAGAGCAATGCTGCAGATTGATAAAACTTTATAGCTTTGATGATGATCGGACTAAGGTACTGAAGATACTTTATCCGAGCGTAGTGGATAAAGATAATTTTTCCGCAGCAATAGACGGATAGGATTTTCTGTCGAATCAGGATACGGTGAAGAACTTTGTGAGGAACTATAATAGAATTAAATAGACTTAAGATATGAAACGAATATTGATATTCTTTTTGGTCATAGGAATCACTGCTATAAGCAGTGTGAGTATGGCAGCCATGAGCAATAGCCGCATCCGCAAGGAGACTCGTTTCCTGACCGATAAGATGGCCTATGAACTGAACCTGAGCACAGGGCAATATAATGATGTATACGAAATCAATTACGATTTTATTTACTCCATTCGTTATCTGATGGACGATGTGATAAGGGGAGAAGAGTGGGCACTCGATAAATACTATCGTACCCTGGACATTCGTAATGATGATTTGCGTTGGGTGCTGACTGCTTCACAGTATCGCCGTTTTATAGGGGTTGATTATTTTTATCGACCGGTTTATGCCAGTGGTGGCAGTTGGAGTTTTCGTATCTATATTCGGTATACAAACCATAATCATTTCTACTTTGGCAAACCGTACCACTATAACAG
>OKXL01000844.1_pt1 | contig 8456 bp, 5 predicted proteins | sample 1615111 | NCBI WGS metagenome assembly OKXL01 (sample SAMN02674887, study PRJEB24791) | human gut metagenome, SKBSTL062 | isolation source: stool | host: Homo sapiens | place: USA | reverse complement strand
TCGGGTAACCGGCATCGGCCAGCAGCTGCTTGGCCTCCTCGAGGTTGGCGTCGTAGTCGTCGCTGATGTAGGTCTTGCCGCCGTTGGCGTTGTCGTAGAACATGCCGTTCTCATCGACGATGCCGGGGCCGACCAGGTTGTAAGCGGGGGTGTAGGTGCCCTGCATGATGGTGTTGGCAACGTAGTCGCGGTCGATAGCCAGAGCCAGAGCCTTGCGGACCTTGGCATCCTTGAAGGCATCGTGCTGCAGGTTCATGCTGACGTAGTAGGTGCCCAGAATGGTGTCAACATAGAAGTCGCCGCCGTCCTCTGCCTTGGTCAGGCCGGGGATCTCGTCGGTGGGCACGTCCTTGATCAGGACAGCCTCGCCGCTGTTGTAAGCAGCGTAGGAAGCGGAAGAGTCCTCCAGCAGCAGCAGGGTGATGCTGTCGGAAACGATCTTAGAGCTATCCCAGCCGCCAACGTAGTTGGGGTTCTTGGTCAGAACGATACGCTCGGAGGGAGTCCACTCGGTGATCATGTAGGGACCGTTGGAGACGAAGGTCTCAGCGGAGGTGCACCATGCATCACCGTTGGCCTCAACGGTAGCCTGCTGCACAGGGCTCATAGCTGCGAAAGCAGCCATCTTGTCGAAGTAGGAGCAGGGGTAGGACAGCACGATGGTCAGGGTCTTGCCATCGTCGCTTGCCTTGACGTTCAGAGCATCGGTATCACCGGCCTGTGCTGCGTCAAAACCATCGATCATGCCCAGGCAGGTCTCTGCGTAGGGAGCAGCGGTGTCGGGGTTGACCATACGCTTGAAGGTGTACTCAAAGTCCTTAGCGGTCAGGTCGGTGCCATCGCTCCACTTCAGACCGTCACGCATGGTGAAGGTCCAGGTCAGGCCGTCCTCACTGGTAGTCCAGCTCTCAGCCTGACCACCAATAACTTCGTTGTTCTCGTTGATGATCAGCAGGGGCTCGAAGATGGTGATGATGGTGTTGGAGGCATCAATAGCGCTGTTCAAAGAGGGATCCAGAGTCTCGGGGTTGGGGCCGTACTGGACGGTAAAGCCAGCGGTGTTGACACTGCCGGTAGAAGAACCAGCAGCGGAGGAAGCAGTGCCGGAGGTTGCGGTAGAACCGGACTTGCTGCCGCCACAGGCTGCCAGACCCAGAGCAGCGGCACCCACGCCTGCAACCTTGAGGAAATTACGACGAGAAATGCGTTTCATAATAATATCCTTCCCTTATATCAAATTTGAGTGTGCCAGGTTCCCCCAGCCGCCTCTATATTCGATCCGGTGCAAATGTACACCGGAGGAACACGAATGATTATAATGCGTTCTCACGGCGGTTACAAGTCCAAAACCTGGACTGTAACCATTTTGTGACAACATTTCAGCGCTAAGTTAAATTGCTTTCACCTTTTACTGGTGTGAAGTGTTCTCACTTCACGCGGTCAAGGTGATGGCAGGCTGCCCAGTGGCCGGTGGAGACCTCCTTGAACTCGGGCACCTCGTTGGCGCACTGCTCGTCTGCATAGGGGCAGCGGGTGCGGAAACGGCAGCCGGACGGCGGGTTCAGGGGGCTGGGCACATCGCCCTGCAGCACGATACGCTTGGACTGGCGAGCCGTAATGGGGTCTGCCACCGGAATTGCGGAGATCAGGCTGCGGGTGTAGGGGTGGATGCTGTGGGTGATCAGCTCGTAGCTGTCGGCCAGCTCCACCATCTTGCCCAGATACATCACGCCGATGCGGTTGGAGATGTGCTTCACAACGCTCAGGTCATGGGCGATGAACAGGTAGGTCAGACCCATCTCCTGCTGCAGATCCTCGAACATATTGACGACCTGTGCCTGAATGGAAACGTCCAGTGCGGAAACAGGCTCGTCACAAACGATGAACTCGGGGTTCACGGCCAGTGCACGGGCAATGCCCACGCGCTGACGCTGACCGCCGGAGAACTGGTGGGGGTAGCGCTCGGCGTGCTCCGGGGAAAGGCCGACCTTAGCAAGGATCTTTTCCACCTTTTCGCGGCGCTCTGCCTGCGTTTTGCACAGATGGTGGATATCCAGACCCTCGCCGATGATGTCCTCCACTTTTTTGCGGGGGTTCAGGGACGCCATAGGGTCCTGAAAGATCATCTGCATCTGGGTGCGCAGGGTGTTGTTCTGCGCATGGCTCAGACGGCCGCTGATATCCTGCCCGTCAAAGGTGATCTTGCCCGCAGTGGGGTCGTACAGGCGGATGATGCTGCGGCCGATGGTGGATTTGCCCGAGCCGGACTCGCCCACCAGACCGTAGGTCTCGCCGGGGTAGATCTCAAAACTGACATCGTCCACCGCCTTGACCGTGAAATTCTTATTGACGCGGAAATACTGCTTCAGCCCTTCGACCTTCAGCAGCGGGGTCGTGCTCTGTGCTGCCATTTATTCCGCCTCCTCGATCTTTTTTGCTTCTGCTTTCATGCGGGCAATGCGCTCCTTGAGCTCCGGCGGCATCTCCACCTTGGGGGCCCGGGGGTCCAGCAGCCATGTTGCCGCATAGTGGGTATCGCTGATCTTGAACATGGGCGGGTCGATCTCGTCGTCGATGTTCAGCGCAAAGCGGTTGCGGGGTGCAAAGGCATCGCCGGGCTTCTCGTGCAGCAGGTTCGGCGGCGAGCCGGGAATGGTATACAGACGGTCGTCGGCGGTGTCAAGGTCGGGCATGGCCGACAGCAGGCCCCATGTATAGGGGTGCTTGGGGTCGTAGAAGATCTCGTCGATGGTGCCGGTCTCCACGATCTTGCCGGCGTACATCACGTCCACATAGTCTGCCACCTTTGCCACAACGCCAAGGTCGTGGGTAATGTAGATGACCGAGATGCCGCGCTCCTTTTGGATGCGGCGGATCAGCTCCAGAATTTTGGCCTGAATGGTCACATCCAGCGCGGTGGTGGGCTCGTCGCAGATGAGCAGGTCGGGGTCGCAGGAGAGCGCAATGGCAATGACCACGCGCTGGCGCATACCGCCGGACAGCTGGTGCGGGTAGTTTTTCATCCGCTTTTCCGCATCGGTGATGCCCACCTCTTCCAGCAGTTCCAGCGCCTTTTTGTAGGCTTCCGCCTTGGGCATTTTGAAGTGCCAGAGCATGCCCTCCATGATCTGCTTGCCGATGGTCATGGTGGGGTCAAGGCTGGTCATGGGGTCCTGGAACACCATGGCGATGCGCTTGCCGTTGATGTGGCGGCGGATCCACTTTTTATCCTTTTGCAGCAGGTCTACGCTCTCCGGGCTGCCGTCGGCGTGGTGGTAGCTGAACCGGATGCTGCCGCTGTTCACAGTGGCATTCTTGGCCAGAATGCCCATGGCGGCTTTCATGGTGACGGACTTGCCGGAACCGGACTCGCCCACCAGCGCGACCGTCTCGCCCTTGTACAGGTCGATGTTCACACCGCGGATGGCGTGCACCGGGCCTGCGGTGGTCTTAAAGGTGATATCAAGGTCTCGCACCGACAAGACCTGTTCTTTTTTTGCTTCAGGCATGGGGTGTTCCTCCTTACATACTCTTCATCTTGGGGTCCAGCGCCTCGCGCAGACCATCCGCCACGAGGTTGAAGCTGAGCATCAGCAGGCTCATGACCACAATGGGCGGGATGATCTGATAGGGGTGGGTGGTGAAGCTGTTGTACAGCTCACTGATCAGAGAACCCAGCGAACACTGCGGCACCGGGATGCCCAGACCCACGAAGGAGAGGAACGCCTCGGTGAAGATAGCGGTCGGGATACTGAACATGACCTGCGTGATGATGGGTCCGATGATGTTGGGCAGCACTTCCTTGAAGATGATGAAGAAGCTGCCGGCGCCCAGCGTGCGGGAGGCCAGAACGAACTCCTGATCCTTCAGCTTGAGCATCTCCGCGCGGGCAATGCGGCTCATGCCCACCCATTCGGTCAGCATCAGGGCAAAGATGATGGTGACCATGCCGGGCTGCAGCACCAGAAGCAGCAGCGTAACGATGACCAGACGGGGGATGCCGTTGGCAACTTCAAGAAAGCGCTGCATCAGCATATCCACCTTGCCGCCGAAGTAGCCCGAGATGAGGCCGTAGCTCATACCGATGAGCATATCAATGACGGCAGCCGCCACGGCGATGATCAGGGAGACGCGGGCGCCTTCCCAGGTACGGGTCCAGATGTCGCGGCCGTACAGGTCGCTGCCGAACCAGTAGTAGACGTCCAGCTTGTCTTTTTCCTGATAAGCGTTGGTCACCTTGGTGCCGGTGGTGGTGCTCATCTTCTCGCTGCCGTCCAGAATGCCGAACTGCTCAATGCCCGGCACGCGGGGCGCAAAGTTTTTCTGGCTCAGATCCTGCCCGGAGTAGGTGTAGCTGTTCATGCCCGGGCCCAAAACGGCCAGCAGTACGATGATCACGATGAGGACAAGCCCCAGCACGGCGCTCTTCTTATTGAAAAAGCGGATGAGCGCTTCCTTCCAGAAGTTCTGCGCCGCAAAGTTGGTATCCACGCTGATCTCGTCCTCGTTGTGCTTGAGGGCAAAATCCTTTTCCGCAAAGGTGTGCTCCGTGTACATTGCATCCACGGCGCTGACAATGGCATCGGCGGTGGATTCGCCGCCCAGCCGGATCGCTTTTTCTGCCATTTAGTCGTCCCCCTTTGCCAAACGAATGCGCGGGTCGATGATACCGTACAGCAGGTCAACGACCAGCATGATGCCAATGTACATGGCGCTGTAAATAAAGCTCAGACCAATGACCACGTTGTAATCGTTGGACTGGATGGCTGTCACCAGCAGGCTGCCCACGCCGGGGATGGCAAAGATCTTTTCCACCACCAGCGAGCCGGTCATCAAATCAACGATGAGGGGAGCCAAAACCGTAATAATCGGAATGAGCGCATTGCGCAGGGCGTGGCGGAAGATCAGCGCCGGGCCGGAAATGCCCTTACTCTCGGCCAGCAGCATATAATCCGAATCCAGCACCTCGATCATCTCACTGCGGGTAAAGCGGGCAATGGACGCCATGGTGAACATGGAAAGCGAGATACTGGGCAGCACGCTGGAGCCAAAGATGTCCTTGGCGGAAAACAGCATGGGGAACCAGCGGAACTTAAAGCCGAAGGTGTAGCTCAGCGCCAGCGCGAACACATAGGACGGCACCGATACGCCGATGACCGAGATGATGGTGGCGATGGAGTCCACCACGGTATCCCGCTTCAAAGCGGCAAGAATGCCCAGCACCAGACCTGCGATGGCACCCAGCGTGACCGCCATGCCGCCCACCTGAATGGAGATGGGCAGACGGGACTGGATGAGCTGGGAGATGGGCGTATTTTTGGAGATATTGTAGCTGACACCCAGATCGCCCCGGAGCATATTGCCCACATAGCGGAAGAACTGGATATAGATGGGCTGGTCAAGGCCGTACTTTGCATACAGGGCTGCCCGCATATCGGGCGTCAGCTTTTCATCATTGAAGGGCGAACCGGGCATCAGCTGCATCAGGATGAACAGCACCAGCAGAATTGCCAGCAGCGTGAACAGCGAGGTCAGGATTCGCTTGAGCGTATATTTTTTCACGTCGGGTGGACCCCCTTTTTCCTTCCGGGATCTCGCGGTCAGTCGTTTGTCTGCCGCGGACAGGCACAATGCCAAAAAGGCGCACAGTGGCTTTTTGCGGGCCACTGTGCGGCCTTGTTCAGTGTGCTTTCAGTTTTACTCGCTCTTAGCGGCGTTCTTGTACACGCGGTTCAGTGCCACGGGGTGGAACGCTACACCGGTAACGGCAGAGGAGACCATCTCGGCATTGCACTGACCGTACAGGGGGAAGATGACCGCCTGCTCCAGAACGATCTGCTCTGCCTCGTACAGGGCAGCCCAGCGGCCCTCGGGGTCGGTGCACAGGTCGCCGGTGGTGCACTCGTCAATGATGGCATCGTAGTCGGCATCGCTCCACAGACCGTAGTTGTTGGAGTTGCCGGTCACCCACATACCCAGATAGGTCATGGGGTCGGCGTAGTCGGGGCCCCAGCGGGTCAGGCCGATCTCAAAGTTGCCGTCCTGCATATCCTGCACGCGCTGCTTCTTGGGTTCCACGGTCAGGTTCAGGGTAAAGCCTGCCAGCGTGGTCTCCAGCTGCTCCTTGACGACCTGTGCCACCTTCTGGGGTGCATCGTCGGCATCCACTACCATGTTGAAGGTGAAGGAGTCCTTGCCCAGCTCGCTCTTGGCCTGCTCGTAGTACTCCTTGGCCTTGTCGGCATCATAAGCGCAGAACTCTGCAAACTTGGTCTGGTCGGCGCTGAAATCGCTGCCGTCGGGGCCGGTGGCGAACTGCGGCGGAACGACGGTGTAGCAGGGTGCAGAGCCGTCCTTCAGCACGTCTCCGGTAATGGCGTCACGATCCAGTGCAAAGGTGATGGCCTTGCGCAGGTTCTCGTTGGCCAGCTCCGGCACACTGCCGATGTTGGGGCTGATGTACCACAGGTAACCGGCACCCACGCTGGTAAACTCGGGGTCATCCTTGACCTGATCCACCTGCTCGCCGTTCAGCAAAGTCATGTCCAGAGCACCGGTCTGGTAGCTCATCAGTGCCTGCTGGCTGTCCTTGATGACCTGATAGGCCAGACCATCCAGAGCGATGTTTGCAGCGTCGTAGTAGTCGGGGTTCTTGGTCAGCTCGAATGCGGTAGCAGCGGGCTGGTAGTCGGTCATAATGAATGCACCGTTGGACAGGACGGTGTCGGGGCTGGTGCCGAAGGTGTCCTTGCAGGTGTTGTAGAACGCCTCGTTGACCGGATAGAAGGTGGGGAAGTACATCAGGCTCAGGAAATAGCTGACGGGAACGTTCAGCTGGACTTCCAGCGTCTTGTCGTCCACAGCAGTCACGCCCAGATCGGTGACGGGCTTCTCGCCTGCAATGATCTCGGCAGCGTTGACCACCTGACCGATATCCGACAGCATATAGGAATACTCGGAAGCGGTGGCGGGGTCCACGGCGCGCTGCCAGCCAAATACGAAGTCGGCAGCGGTAACGGCTTCGCCGTTGGACCACTTGGCATCCCGCAGGTGGAAGGTGTAGGTCTTGCCGTCCTCACTGATGTCGTAGGTCTCTGCAATGGCGGGAACTGCTGCGCCGTCTGCATCCATCTGCATCAGACCGTCGGTGTAGTCTGCGATGACCTCAAAGGAGGTGCCGTCGGTGGCTACCTGCGGGTCCAGCGACTGAACCTCGGTCTCCAGCATGATATTCAGGGTGCCGCCCTGTGCAGTGCCAGCTGCAGAGGAGGCAGTGCCGGAAGCGGAGGAAGCCGCCACCGAGCTGGAAGAGCCGCCGCAGGCCGTCAGAGCCAGCACAGCAGAGGTGGCACCGGCAGCTGCCAGGAAGCTGCGGCGCGAAATACGACGATCGAATCTCATAGATATTTCCCCTCTCTTTACTGCTTTAGTTTTATACTCTGCTAAAGCATCACGTTCTAAAAATACACAAGGGATGTCCGTTCCTCCTTCCGGAACGATGCACTCCCTTGTGCTATGACGGCATTATACCGCTCCTTTCCGCAAAAGAAAAGGGGTTTTGCAAAATTTGTCCGCGCTGTGCGTTCATTTCTGCGGTTTGTCCAACGTAACGCCCCAGAAATCCCATGATTTTTGTACAATTTCAGTCCATGAGCATATTTCACTTTTAAACAAACATACTTGAACAATCGTGTTATTTCTTTTTTATTTCTTACTTTTGAGCGGCTTTATTTATTTTATAAATCAAGTCGCACGTTTTTCTTTTCGATATAAAACGCAGACTTTCATTTCGCTGCTGTCCTTGTGCAGAGGACAGTTATTGGGACAAAAAGAAGCCGCCGCACAGTGTTTTGTGCGGCGGCTTTAAAAATCGAATTCGTACTGCTGTAAAAAGCGCTTACTTGCCCAGCATCTCGTGGGCAGTCTTGCAGATGGTGGCAGCGTCCAGACCGAACTTCTTCAGCAGGTCCCATGCAGGGCCGGAGCAGCCGAACACGTCCTGCACGCCCACGCGGCGCACGGGAGTGGGCAGCTTCTCGCTGAGGACGGCGCAGACGGCTTCGCCCAGACCGCCGATGACGTTGTGTTCCTCGGCAGTGATGACCTTGCCGCACTCCTTTGCCGCCTTGAGGACGATCTCCTCGTCCAGGGGCTTGATGGTGTGGATGTTGATGACCCGGGCGTGGATGCCCTCGGCAGCCAGCTGCTCGGCAGCCATGCGTGCCTCGTTGACCATCAGGCCGGTGGCGATGATGGCAATATCGTTGCCCTCGGTCAGCTGCTCGCCCTTGCCCAGCTCAAAGTGATAGTTGGCCTCATCGTGGAACACGGGCACAGCCAGACGGCCGAAGCGCAGATAGACGGGGCCTTCCATGGCGTAAGCGGCGCGCACAGCGGCGCGTGCCTCGATATCATCGGCGGGGCAGATGACGGTCATGCCGGGGATGCTGCGCATC
>OKXL01000828.1_pt1 | contig 8629 bp, 8 predicted proteins | sample 1615111 | NCBI WGS metagenome assembly OKXL01 (sample SAMN02674887, study PRJEB24791) | human gut metagenome, SKBSTL062 | isolation source: stool | host: Homo sapiens | place: USA | reverse complement strand
CTATGTTTCAACTATTTCAAAGACCGACTTGCCCGCTTTTACGGGACAGTAGTGACTTGTTTTGAATTGTCAGATTCGTTACCTGAGAATAAAGCCAAACACTTTCCCGTGTTATGTATGTCTGCATTGCCTGCAACAGGCAGTACAAGATAAAGATAACAAAAATATCGAAACATAATACTAACTAAGTGTCCCCTTTTCGGGCTGTTGCATATTATTTGTCCATATTGCGATGCAATGCTTTTTCATATATTTCCGCGACTCTGCGGCGTAATGAAGCGGGTTTTATAACGGTTAACGAAGTGCTTCTGGAGAGTAACTCTATCACGAAATCGTTTGTAATTCGAAGCCGGACGCTTATTCTGAATTCATTTTCCGTATCGGTAAGGATGGTTTGCGAATGATGCAGCGGAACCGATTTCAGGAAACGACCGTCGAGAGCACTGTATGAAAGGACTATATCCTCTACCGGAATGTCCTCCTGATTCCAAATGCCGAAACAGTCTTTGAACAGATTGGCGATGTCGATGGTTTCGTCTCTTTCAAAAGTATCTGCAAGTATCTGAAAGTTGGAAATACGCTCTACGCCGAATAGTTTTAGTTATTATTGCTGCTGCCGGGTGGCGCCGTGCAGAATGTTGCATTGCTGGCTTTGGCAGCATGGCTGGTGATTTACGGGCTTGTGCTGGCCCGCAGGGTCATTGTCGCATACCGCAGAGCCGTCAGGATTTTCGATGACACGCATGCAGATGATATAGGGGCATATATAGAATGGCTGTCCACCTTTACCTATTGGACTGTTATCTTCGGTGTCGGATGCGGATTGCTGACATTTCTGCCAGACAAATATGTTTTTATCTGGATTTTGTCGTCAATACCGTTCTACAGCTATCTTTTCTACAGCTATCAGAACTACCTGCTGTTCTATGAACAGGTGGAAAATGCGTTTGAGCAGGATATACAATCTGAAGAAGAACTTCTGACAAATTCGGGAACTGAACCCGAAATGGTTTCAGAAGAGGAAATTCCAGTGTCCTATACAGGAATTATAGAGAAGGTGGACAACTGGATAAAGACAGACGGCTATGTCCAGCAGGGACTTACCATAAAAGAACTGTCCGAAATACTTCATACGAACCGTACCTATCTTTCCGCTTATATCAAGACTACGTATAAAATGACATTCCGCGAATGGATAACCGGTCTCCGGTTGGAGTATGCGAAAAACATACTGAAGGAACATCCGGAAATCAATATACAGAAGCTGGCTGAGTCTTCCGGTTTTCTTTCCCGCAGTAACTTCATCAAATCATTTACCGAGAAGGAAGGATGTACGCCTGCCAAGTGAAAAAAGCAAATCTGGAATAATTTGTGTGGTAAAAAGCCGATGAAAAAGGTCTCAGAAGCCCATTTTCAAAAAGTGCTCAAACGACAAAAAAAGTGCTAATTCGACAAAAAGGTGCTCTAACGACAATTTGAAAAGTGCTCAAACGACTATTTTTCATAAAACGCTGTATTTCAACAGAAAAAGTTTTTGTAATATTTTGGGCATAGAATGACATTTATTATCTTTGGAGAGGACAAAGATAATAAATGCAAGTTTATATGAGCAGAAAAATCACTTTTCTTACCTTGTTTCTGTGGCTGATGACGGTAACTTTTCCTGTCATTGCGCAGCAGAAAACAGACACAACCTACACCTTCCGCTTCGTTCCGCAGAAGGACATGTTCTACGTTCCTTGGAATGGTAATGACACTGAACTTGCCCGCCTGTTGGAATGTATCGAAAACAGTAAAGCAACAATTTTTGACGGCAAGCTGCCGCTATTGGTTGACGGATATTGTAATTCACTGGGCAGTGAAGCCGAGAACCTTGCAACGGCGAAGATCCGTGCCAATCGAGTAAAATCAGAACTGATTATACGCGCGAAAATCAAGGAAGAAAACTTCATTACCCACAATCATGCGACAGGGGGTGATTTTGTAATCGTGCGCCTAACGGTACCCGCAAAGGAAACAGCCGCGATGGATGCGGAAGCGGAAGCGCGACGCAGGGCAGAAGCCGAACGCTTAGAAACCGAGACGCGTGCCGAACAGGAACGGCGTGCCGAAGAGCAGCGCAAGGCGGAAGAAGCCCGACTTGCCGCTGAAAAGGCAGAAGCCGAGAAAGCCGCTCTACAAAATACACTTGCCGGCACGCCGTCGGAAACTAAAATCACAAATGATTATCATCTCTCCCTGCGTGCCAACCTATTGCGCTGGGCTACCCTGACACCCGATTTAGGACTTGAATGGCGCATCTGTCCGTCGTGTGGCATTGCCGTAAACGGCTCATGGACTTCTTGGACGTGGAGCGACAAGGACCGCCGCTATGCACTCTGGGAAGTGGCTCCGGAAGTGCGTTACTATATGGGTGAGAAGAAAGCCTGGTATCTGGGCGCGATGTTCAAGGCCGGACAGTTCAACTACAAGCTCTCCGAAACAGGCAAGCAGGGCGACCTGATGGGTGGCGGCATCACCACCGGCTATCAGCTACGGCTGAACAAGGCACTGACTCTTGATTTCAACCTTGGCTTGGGCTACCTGAATGCCGATTTCGAAAAATATGAAGTCATCGATGGTGTGCGCGTGCGCTGTGGCAACGAGACAAAAAATTGGTGTGGCCCCATCAACGCCGGTGTGACATTGGTATGGAAGTTATTCTAATACGGAGGAATAGAGTATGAAAGCAAGACAATATATAAATATGATGGGAATGGCAGCCGCCGTGCTGCTCTCTTCCTGCGTGAAGGACACGCTTTATGACACGCCGCACCCCGACTACGGGAAGATTGCGGTAACAGCCGACTGGTCGGCCCGCGGTGAGGGTATCGACATACCTGCCACATGGACGGTCACCATGGGTGACTATACGGGTACGGAGACTTCCGCCACCCATACCCCCGACCATCTGTTTGCTCCGGGCAGCTACACCCTTGCGGTGTGGAACCCAGCTGAAGGAATCACGGTAAATGGTACCACCGCCACCATTGCCGCAGCCACGGGAAACCGGGCAGGCACGGATGCCTTTGTGAACAATGCCCCGGGATGGTTCTTCACCTATACGGAACAGGTGACCATCGAGAAAGACAGGGACTATCCGCTGACCGCCGCAATGAAGCAGCAGGTACGCGAACTGACGCTTGTCGTCGAACCTACAGGTGATGCCGCCGGACGCATCACGGAGATTGTTGCCCATCTGACGGGTGCAGCCAGAACACTCGATTTCGCTACCGATACCTACGGAACCGCTTCAAACGTCGTGCTGCCCTTCACCAAGATAACCGAAGGTGACGATGCCGGCAAGTGGAAAGCCACGGTGCGGCTGCTGGGTGTGACCGGTACGGAACAACTGCTGAAGGGTGAAATCCGCTATGCTGACGGCAACCCGACCCCCACCACGCTGAAAAGCGACCTCACGGAAGCTCTCAAGGAGTTCAACACCAGAAAGGGCAAATCGCTGACCCTCGGCGGAACGCTGGTTGAGACACCCGAAGGCATGGAAGTGGACGGAGCCGAAATCAACGGCTGGGAAGAAGTGAAAGGTGATGATGTAAATGCTGATTTGTAAATAATAAAATTATAGATATAATGAAGACAAGATTTTTTACACTTGCAGCGCTCGCCCTCGCACTGGTAGCCTGCAACAACGACAACGAGAACCTGAACGGTGACCCCGTGGCCGCCCAGTTTACCGCCAACATCGCCCCCGCCACCCGCGCCAGCGGAACCACCTGGACTGGCGGCGACCGTATCGGCATCACCGACATCGGCAACGATTCCCAGTACGGCAACGTGCCTTTCATCCTGAAAAACGGGAAATTTGAGGCAGAAGGAAAGGTTATCTATATCGAAGATGCAAAGACCCATACTTTCCGCGCCTACTATCCGTACAACGCGGCGGGAGGCATCCTCACAGCCACGACCGATGCCACGGCGCAGCAGAACCAGCCTGCCATCGACTTCCTCTTTGCTTCAGGAGCCACGGGAGACAAAAACAACCCGGTAGTAAGCTTCACCGACAAAACCGCCAAAGGCGGTGAAGACAACTCCTTCCACCACCGCATGAGCCGGATAACCCTTACCTTCGAGGCGGGCGACGGCGTGAATTTCAGCGTGGTCAAGCCTGAACGTTACACGCTGGACGGATTGTTACTCACCGGTACGTTCAACACGGCCGACGGTATTGCCACCGCAGACAACGGACTACAGACCAGAGAACTGACCATGAATCTGGCAGACGGCAATCTCACGTCATCGATCATCCTCTTCCCGCAGACAGTTGCATCCCTGCCGTTGGTTGTGAATTACAAAGGTCAGGAATATCATGCCACACTCACCATGCCCGATGGCGCACTGCTGGCGGGCAACAACTATACTTATACCGTCAAGGTACGCAACAAAGTCCTTGAAGTCAGCGAAGCCACCATTGCAAAGTGGAACGATATAGACGGTGGAGATGTGGGTGCTGACCTGTAGGATGTTAATAATTAATCGATTAGAATGAAGAATTATGAGACATAGATTATTTATCCCCACAGCCACCGCACTGCTGTTCGCCCTCGCCGCCTGCACGCAGGACGAACTTGCTGGCGATAACCGTCTGCCCGAAGGTGAATACCCCGTCGTCATCCGTGCCACCGGATTGTCCGTAGAAGCAACGCCGCTGGCAACCCCTTCCACCCGTGCCGCTGTGGACGGCGACTGGCAGGGCGTCACTTCCGTGGCACTCAAGATGGGCGATGCGGTAAAGGAATACACCGTAACGGCTTCTACCGATTTCAAGAGTGCCACGCTTTCACGCGAGAACGACCCGTACTACTGGACCAGCCGCGACCCGATTACCGTATCGGCATGGTGCCCCTTCGACAAGGCTGACATCACACAGATGCCTGCCGTGAAGGTGGCAGAAGACCAAAGCAAACTGGCTGACTTCCAAAACAGCGATTTCATCTCTGCTGAGAACCGGAAGGTGGAATTTAACAACCCGACTCTTGAATTTACCCACCGCACGGCACGCGTGACTATCGAACTGAAGCCCGGCACGGGATTCACGAGCGTCGCTGGTGCCACGGTGAGCCTCGTGAGCCTGTCCGCCGATAACGGCAACCCGACCGCCATCAAGACCTACAACGCAAGCGGCAACACCTACGAGGCACTGACCGCCCCGCAGACCGTTGCGGCAGGCAAACCGTTCGTCAAGGTGGAACTCGGCGGCGGCACCTTCTACTTCCGTCCGCAGAACAACGTCGTATTAGAAGCGGGCAGCCGCTATAAATATACCGTTAAGGTGAACACCACCGGCCTGACGTTAGAGGGTTGCACCATCGGCAGCTGGGTTGACGGCGGCGGCGAGAGCGGCGAGGCTGAGGATTTGGGCTATTCTATACAGAACGACGGCAGTTACACGGTCTATAACGCCGACGGCTTGCTGGCATGGAACAAAGCCGTACAAAAAGATGAATCAATAAATTGCACCCTCACCGCCGACATCGACCTGACGGGTAGGGAATGGACACGGATAGGCACATGGCCAGGTTACTCCGGCATCTTTAATGGGCAGGGACACCGCATTACGGGATTAAACTTTTCAGCAGCGACTACTGAACTTTTTGGGTTATTAAATGTACGTGGTGTGATAAAGAACCTACAACTCATAGATGTGAATCTGTATGGCAGTAGTGGAAATACTGCTGGAATAGTGGGCCGAAATCATGGCCAAATCATTGCCTGCTCTGTGACGGGAAAAATTTCTGCATCATATGGTGGAACTTGTGGTATAGCCGAATCAAATTATGGCGATATCATCGCTTGCTGGTTCGACGGCACATTGAAAGAGTCTAACAATGGAGCTATAGTGCGTTATAACTACGCTGATATAACTTCCTGTTATTGGGGAGGCAATGCCGGGCAAGGAGTATTCCGTATTGAAGGAGGAACGGTAGATGCCACGAAGGTGGACGGCGCGACCGTGAAATGGCAGACAGCCGTCGACGGCATGAACATCGCCCTCACCGACAATGACTACCAGTGGGCACTCGGCACAGACGGTCTGCCCGTACTGCAAAAGAAACAATAACAACCCCTAAACAACACGCATCATGAAACGAACAACCATCCATATATCCGCAGCCATCGCCCTGCTGCTCGGCCTTGCCGCCTGCACACAGGACGAAGCGGGCTTCCTACCAGAAGGGGCGGAAGGCACACCCATCGTCTTCACCGCCACGGGGCTGAACCCCGCCGCGACAGCCACCGCCGGCACCCGTGCCCCAGCGGATGGCAATTGGACGGGTGTGCAGAGCGTGGCAGTTCTGATGGACGGCATGGTGAAGACGTACAACGTGACGCCCTCCACCGCCGACCCCACCAGCGCCACGCTGACCTCCACCGACCCGTACTACTGGACCAACCACAACGACATCACCGTCACGGCGTGGTGGCCCTACACCGCTGGCGAGACAACTCCGCCTGCGGTAAAGGTAAAAGCCAACCAAAGTGCCCAGAAAGACTTTGAGGGCAGCGACCTCATCGTAGCCGACGGACAGACGGTGACCTATGGTAGCCCCACGCTCCGCTTCACCCACCGCACGGCGCGGGTGACCGTCGTTCTGACGGACTACACCGAGGGGCTGGCATCCGTGCAGCTGACGGGTCTCTCCACCGAGAATGACAATCCAGATAAAATCACCCCGTATGACAAGGGCAGCAACACCTACACCGCCATCGTCGCCCCGCAAAGTGTGGCAGCTGGCACGACCTTCATTACGTGCACCTTCAATAACGGCAAGACCTTCGTTTATAAGATGAAGAATGCTACCGACTGGCAGGCGGGCGGTGAATATACCTACACCGTCTCCCTCGCTGCGGCAAAAGACCTGGGCTATACCATAGAGAGCAACGGCAGCTACACCGTGACCTCCGCCGATGGCTTGATGAATGTAGCCAAATTAGTGAACGGAGGTAAGACCGACATTAACATTACCCTCGACAAAAACATTGACCTCACCGGCAAAGACTGGACGCCGATAGGCACAGACTACGACAACTCATACAAAGGCACCTTCGACGGCGGCGGCCATACCATCACGGGGCTGACCTTTACGACAAATGACGAATATGCGGGTCTGTTCGGCTGGCTCAATAGAGCTGGTACGGTGAAGAACGTGGTGATGGAGGGCGTACAGATAACAAGCCATCAAATATATGGCGGCAGTATTGGCGGCGTGGTAGGATCTGGCTGGGGCACCATTGAAAACTGCTCGGTGTCGGGCAGCGTCAGCGGCACGGTGTATGTCGGCGGTGTGGTGGGTGTTCAAATAGGCGGTTCCATCACCGGATGCAGTTCCTCTGCCACAGTGAAGGGAACGGTCGATGTCGGCGGCGTGGCAGGTCAGACGAATTCGAGTGCCACCCTGACCGCTTGCTATGCCACAGGCAACGTGATCATAGAAATGGACCCCAAAAAGAATATCGCTGGCGGCAGTCTGGTGGGAATGAACGCAGGAAGCAGCCTCCTTGCCTGCTATGCCACGGGCAACGTAACCAGTACGGGTAGTAGCACTGGCAAAGTACATATCGGCGGCTTTTTGGGAAATAACTACACCACCGTGACTGCCTGCTATTGGAAGAACAATCATGAACAAGGCATCGGCTACAATAGGGAAAGCACCGGAGCCACGAAGGTGGACGGCTCTGTCGTTACCTGGCAGAAAGCCGTTGATGCCATGAACACCGCCTTGCAGAACGCAGGCTCAGAGTGGCGTTACGAACTTAACGGAGCATTGCCTACCTTGAGGAAACAGTAAGCCGTTGCGGGCGGAAATGTTCCGCCCGCAACGAACATTAACCGAAGTATAACCCCAATAAAAAAAGGAGGACGTGATGGAACACACGGAGAATCCACCATATAGGTTTTGGCATCAAGGCATTGTCAATAATAATATAGACTCCAGTGTAAATATGGAAGCTGTAAGCCGGACATTGTCAAGATTGGTGCTCATTAAAGACAACAAATCAAGTAATTAAATTAAAAACATGGGACTTTTTCACAGAGGCAAGAAAAATAATGACGATGAGCCGGACAGTGTTCAAACATTTTTATCAACAGGCTGAAAAAACCGTATAAAGCTTCTGCACGCAGAAACGGGAGGTCTGGTGATGTACGAGAAACTGCTTGAGGAAGGAACTTTTGCAAACCTTCTCGTCGTAATAGGCGCAACGGTCGTATACGTCTTTCAGCCGTCCGCTTTCCAGGATCTTGTCGAGTGCCCTTGCCGGGGTGTTGTCGCTCGGATAGCTTAAAGCACCGTAAACCCAACGGTAAACGAACGTTTTTTTATGAAAGAATACGATTTAGACCACGAGAAAACTTTTATTTCTGCATTTCAAGCCGGAGAGGAGAAGGTTTTCCGGTATGTTTTTGAAAAATTTTATTCTTCGTTGTGTGTGTATTGTCTGCGTTTGATTCGGGAGGAATGGGTTGCAGCCGACCTGGTGCAGGAAGCTTTTGTAAAATTGTGGGAAAACAGACAGAATTTTAGTTCGCTTTTGACGATACGTTCCTATCTATATACAATCGTTCGTAATT
>OKXL01000796.1_pt1 | contig 9007 bp, 8 predicted proteins | sample 1615111 | NCBI WGS metagenome assembly OKXL01 (sample SAMN02674887, study PRJEB24791) | human gut metagenome, SKBSTL062 | isolation source: stool | host: Homo sapiens | place: USA | reverse complement strand
AAATTCACGCTGTTCAAGTAAAAATGCATCTAACATTTCAGGGGCTGCGCAAAGAATACCTTTTGCTTGAAAGTGGCGGATGACGCAGCCAATGCCGGTGTGGGTATATGCGTGCAGACTTTTGCCGCTTATACCTTGGTCAGATAAAAGTTCCAATATTTGCGTAGCGGTTGCAACCAAATCAATCGTTTCCATAGTCCTCCTCCTGTATCTTTGATGGCAGGCTGTGTTGCCTGCGCTCTCATTATACAGGTTTGGCGGACGCTTTTGTTATTCCGATGTTTTTGTGGAAAGTCCAGGATTTATGGGACTTGATGCAGCAACTTCGGAATAACTATTTCTTCGGCATAATTCTGACAGGGAGAGCCGAAGGTTATCACATGGACCGGCGGGATTTTCCCGCCGTCCACCTTCGTAATATCCCCCAAATGCACCATGTCGGGAAAGTGCCTTTTGGTTATGGAGATGGGCGCTTTTTCAATCTCGCTGGCCCATACCGGACGGATACCGCACCGGGAAGCAGCCAGAGGGAACACGCCGATCCCGTCGAAAAGGCTTCCCAGCTTAATGTCCGGCATGGCCCGGGGTGCCGTGTCCCTTCACGGCAAGCACCCCTTCCAGCGTTGTCGCCGCAATGCCCAGCCGTCCGGCAACCGCAATATCGTTTTTCACATCCTCGTCCACAGCGCTGCCGCAGACGATCAGGGTGTGGGAGCGCCGCAGCATATCCCGGCGCATATCGATCCCGGCCTTATGTTCCTCGGGAACGCTGTCATTCAAAAACAGCGGCAGGTACAAGAGCGGGCAGATCGGGGAAAAGCCCGCCTCATAAGCAAGGCGGCAGTAGTGGGCCGCCAGCTCCATATCAACATCCGGCTCGCCGCTCCATGCGGCGGTCAGGTACGCTAAAGGTCGTTTCATTGGTTGAGCCTCCATTTCTGTTTTGGTTTAGGGAAAAGCAAGGTATCGCCCAACCCCTCCGCCCCTTCCCCCGGGAAGGGGAACGGCTCTGGAGAATTTATATCCCCGTCGCTTGACCGGGAAAAAGCATAACCGGGAGAAATCCGTCAAGGGTGCCTCCGGCACCGCCTGCGGCGGCGCTGCCCTTGACTGATTTTCCCGGCTATGCTACGGAATAACTGGCGACGGGGAATAATTTATATCTCCAGAGCTTCGGGGCGCGGGGCAGAGCCCCGCAATCCTCGGGCCATGCTGACCCGAAGTTTGGGCTTACTTTTCCTGTTCGGTTTTCTTCTCCGGCTTTTCGTGTTCCTTCTGCTGACCCTTCCAGTCGTCCAGCAGCTTGATGATCTGGTCCTTCATTTCCCTCGGCGTAGTTTCCTTGCCGAAATACTTGCTCAGTTCCGCACCTGTCAAAATCACTTTGTCTACCTCCTTTTTGTCCTCCATCATAATGCCGTCGATCACATCCCCGTTGAGCAGCTTCTTTTCGTCCAGCTCACGCATACGCTTTGCCTGCGCCTGTGAAGGCGAGGACTGCTGGCTGTCAATGGCGACGGCGATATAGTTCTGGTTCTTCTTGCCGATATAGGAAAGCTCCACCGCCGTAGTAAAGCCCAGCTTTTTTTCATCCATCAGCTTCATCAGGTCGGGAACCAGCTCATTGAGACGGATATACCGCTGCACCTGCTTGACCGCCATCTTATTGCGCTCGGCCACAATCTCGTTGGAGCGTTTTCCTGCGTCCTTCGGGTCAATCTGGCCCGAAGTGCGGGAGCCCTGGTGCTTGATAGCTTCAAGCTGCATTTTCAAGGCTTTGGCCCGCTCACTGGGGAGGATTTCTTCACGCTGGTTGAGATTGTCCTCGACCATCTGCGTGATGGCTTCATCATCCGTCAGGTTTCGGACGATACAGGGCATATCCGCATATCCGGCAAGCTCACTGGCTTTCTGGCGGCGGTGGCCGGACACGATCTCATAGCCGCCATCCTCACGGGGACGGACAATAGCGGGCTGGGTCACGCCCTTGTCCTTGACGCTGGACACCATAGCCCGCATTTCTTCATCGTCCCGGACTTCAAAGGGATGGTTCTTGAAGGCGTGGAGCTCGTTCAGCTTGATATAGACGATCTGTTCCTTGCCCCGGCGTGGTGCATCCTTTGGCTTTTCGGGTCCTTTCGGAGCGGGAGCGGCCTGTATCGTTGGAGCCGTTTTTTTCTCCGGTTCCTTTTTGACCGCATTTCCCGGTTTCTGTGCAGGAGCTTTGGGCTTCGGAGCGGCGGCCTTGTCCTTATCTGCTTTCGGGGGACGGCCCCGGCGCTTCGGCTGTTCCGGCTCTTTGGGTTTTTCCTCCGCTTTCTTCGGAGCCTCCGGCTGCTTTTCCGGTTTCTCCGCTTTTGCCGGGTCAGGCTTTTCCCCGCTGGGAGCTGCCGCCCGTTCCTCGACTTTCTTTTCCTTCATAATTTCAGCGAAGTTATAGACAGAAACCTGTGGGTTCTTTACCTCTGGTTCCGTCTTTTTTTCCGGCTCCGGGGAAACGGAAACCTTCTCCGGCTCTTTTGGGGGAGCGGGAGGCGTTTCCTTGCCCGGCCCGCTATCCGTTACCGGCTGTTCCGGCGTTTTTGTGGTTTTATCATCTGCCATAAGCATTTACCTCCTGTTTTTTGGCATGAAAAAAGGGGCTCAACTTTTCAGTCAAGCCCCCGTGGGAAGTTCCTCCTTTCTCCGCCATGATACAAAAATACCGCCCGTAGTCTCGTTTGGGCGGTACTTTGTGTAAGATTGGCAGTCCATTATTAAGTTTTTTATTATGTTCCCTTTGTACACCGTTGCAAGCGACAGTTATGCGACAGTATGCTAGTGCAGGCTTCATCTAACGGATGCGGTTTACGGGTTTAGGTGTTCCCAATAAACATTCCGCAAAACGAAATGCCGTTTATATGCTGACGAATTGTTGGCTTACGCTACGGAGACTCCTAGGGGGCTTTCCAAATTTCAAAGCCATTTTGTAAACCAGACCGTCAGCTTTCAACTTTGACTTGAAACTGGCGGTTATTTCATAACCTAGATGATTTTCGAGTTCACAACACCATATCAAACAGGATAGGCTACCTTGTTCTCTATCTTTTTGCCAAAGTTCCCCTTACATTTTCTTGCAAGCTGCCGAAAGTATCGTATTTTCAAAACTTTTTGTTGACATGGCTCGATTTTTGTGGTAGTCTATCCCAACAATTTAATATAACATATTTACTTAGAGTTCCAGCTCGGCTCCCGAAGGAGCCGGAGCAAGTTTTTAACTTTCTTATCGCTACATAGCAAACCCGAACCAAGGCCATCCCAGAAGGGATGGTCAGGTTCAGGTTGTTGTGTGGCGATTTTTTATTGCCAAATCCAGCACCGCACCTTGATAACCGCATGACCGTCTGCATGGGATACACGGCGATGACCCTGAGAAGGAGATCCGGAAAACGCTGCCGGAAGGGGGCAGGAAGTCCATGCAGGGAGAACGGCTAAACGTTGATTCCCCAGTTACCAGAAAACAATGTGGTCAAATTGACCACATTGTTTTTCCGTAACGCCTCAATGTCGTTGAAAATCAGGTTGCCAAGATGACAACCTGATTCTGACCGTAACGAAATCAGTGGGTCAAAGTGGCCCACTGAAAAAGCCGGATGAGCTGTTCTGCTGGACAGCTTGCCCGGAGCAAGAGTGCAGAGGTGCGGGTCGCCAGTGGCGACCTCAAAAGGCCGCAGGTATTTTGAAGCACCGACCGAGCCGACAGGCGAGACCGCAGCTCTTTGAAGGGAGTCAAGGGGGAACGCCTTGCCCAGTGATATGATGCTGTGCGTCATATCCTACTGGGTATTATCTGGCGCAAAACGGCGGCAGATCCAGCAGCTCCGCTGCTGCGTTCTCTCCGCCAAGCTGTTGAAACGGAGGGATGTCTATCTGAAATTAACACGACACAACGGACGAGCCGGAGCACACGGCACTTACAACCCCAAGCACAATGACCGCAGTTTCAACCTTGCCAACAGTGAGCACATCGACCCGGAACGAGCCAAGGGCAACATCTACTGGGACTGCTTTCACGGTTTCCGCTCGGCTCTTGACCCACAAGACCCGGACGATCTGGCGGCAACCTTCTCGGACGTAGAACGGCAGTTCTACGAAACCCACTACACGGCTTTTGTGGAAAGCCAGAACGAGCGTAACGCCAAGATCCGGCACACAGAGCGCAACCGCTCCATTCCCGACCTGCTGTCCAGCCGCAAGACCTGCCCGGAAGAGACCATCTATCAACTTGGAACGCTGGATGAACACGCTTCGGCAGAGGACTTGCTGAGCGTCGTCACAGAGTTCATCGAGGAGTTCAAGGCAAAGTTTGGCGACCACGTTCATGTGCTGGACTGGGCGCTGCATTTGGACGAAAGCACACCCCACATCCACGAGCGTCATGTGTTCGACTGTGAGAACAAATACGGTGAGGTGGCACCCCAGCAGGAAAAGGCACTGGAAGCGTTGGGCTTCAACTTTCCTGACCCGGACAAGCCCCTCAGCCGCCGCAACAACCGCAAAATCACCTTTGATGCCGCCTGTCGAAAGATGCTGTTCGAGATTGCCAAGCGGCACGGGCTGGAATTGGAGGAAGAAGCGGAATACGGCAGCCGCAAGTATCTGGAAAAGCAGGACTTCATCCTTACCAAGCAGAAGGAGCAGCTTGCCGCCCAGCAGAGCAAGCTGGATGAGCTGACCCTGAAAGTTTCGGATATGGAGACCCTGCTGGAAGATGTTTCGGCTGCGGCCTATGACAAGGCGGTGGAGGTCGTGACCGATGTGGTGCGCACCGAGACCCGGAAAGAAGATATGCGGATGATCGAGGACACGAAGAAGTGGGTGCTGTCCCCGGAACGTAAGGCTCCGCAGACCACGAGAGAATACGCCGCCCATCGGTTGGACACCGTGCTGGACAAGTTCCTCAAGACCATGCAGACCACTGCTACTCGCTTGCAGGAAAAGCTCCCGAGACCGGATGTCCGGCAGAAAGGCAGGGATCAGGTCAAGGAGAAAGCACGGGATTCCGTTCTGCAACTGTTGAGCCGTTTGCAGGCAGAACAGGCGCAGCGGAATCCATCTGCACCGCCTACCGCCGAGAAGTCAAAAAGTCGTTTTCAATAATAGTACGAGGTGATGTTTATTGAGCAAAGAAGTCAATCAAGAAGAACGTGCTCCCCGAACCGTTGCCGATGTGAAAGAAATGCTGACCAAGCACTCCAACGGCGAGATCCAGCGGACGATCCAGAACTGCATCACGATTTTGCAGAATGACCATGTGCTTGCCGACGCCATCCGGCTGAACCTGTTGAGTGAGCGCATCGACATCGTAAAGCCTGTGGGTTGGCCCCGCTCCGGCAAGACGCTGAACGACACTGACATGAAGTATATCCTGCGGAGAATGGAGAAGTACGGCATTTCCAGCGAAAAGAAAATCGAATCTGCTATCCGCATCGTTGCCAACGAGAACCGTTATCATCCCATCCGGGACTATCTGAACGGCCTGTAATGGGATGGAATAGAGCGGATAGCCCACGTCCTGCACCACTTCCTCGGTGCTGCGGAGGACGAATACACTTGCGAAGCCATGAAGATTTTCTTGCTGGGAGCCATCAAACGGGTGTTCCAGCCGGGATGCAAATTTGAAACCATGCTCTGTCTGGTGGGCGGGCAAGGGTGCGGGTCGCCAGTGGCGACCTCAAAATGCTGCAGGCATTTTGAAGCACCGACCGAGCCGACAGGCGAGACCCAGGAAAGTCCACTTTCTTCCGGTTGCTGGCAGTCAAGGATGAATGGTTCTCGGATGACCTGCGGCGGCTGGACGACGACAACGTGTACCGCAAGCTGCAAGGTCACTGGATCATTGAAATGTCGGAGATGATTGCCACCGCCAATGCCAAGAGTATCGAGGAGATCAAGAGTTTTCTCAGCAAACAGAAGGAGACCTATAAAGTCCCCTACGAGACTCATCCTGCCGACCGTCTGCGCCAGTGCGTCTTTGCTGGTACGACCAATCGGCAGGATTTTTTTGCCCCGTGACCGCACGGGCAACCGCCGCTTCATCCCCATCCCGGTGGATGCGGAACTGGCCGAAGTTTACATTCTGGACAATGAGGAGGAATCTCGCACCTATATCGACCAGCTCTGGGCAGAAGCCATGACGATTTACAACAGCGGTAATTACAAGCTGGCATTCAGCCCCGCCATGCAGGAAACGCTGCAAGTCCATCAGCAGGACTTCATGCAGGAGGACGCGCAGGCTGGCATGATCTATGCCTTTCTGGAGGACTACACGGGTGACCGGGTGTGTTCCAAGCAGCTCTATGCGGAGGCACTGGGCAACACCAACATCCCGGCAGAGTGGGAGACCCGTGCTATCTGCGAGATCATGAACACCGGAATTTCGCGCGGCGATATTCAAGGCTGGCAGGCTCATAAAACCGCCAAGCGTTACCCGAAGTACGGCGTTCAGAAAGGCTGGGAGCGCGTAACCAGCCCCGAAACCGGGGCTGAAGATTTCTCCGAAATAACGGATGCAGAAGCCAAGCAACTGGGCTTTCCCTTCTGACGGACACCGGTTACACGTTTGGTTACAGATTCGGTTACACCTCAGTTACAGCGCAAAAGCCGCATGATTGATGCGTTTTCCTCTTTCTGTAACCATGTAACCTTAATAAGATAAGAAAAAGTATAAAGCCCACCGGATGCCCTGTGTGCAGAAAAAGAGAGTTTTCCTGCCCGGTTACAGGCGTTCGGTTACAAGGAATTGGAGGTCTGCCTATGAAGGAAGTTCGCGTTTGCGAAGCAATGAAGTCCCCGGTGGGGACTTTAAGCGATGGAACGGTCTTGCATCAGCAAGATGGAGGGACCAAGTCCCGACAAGTTCCGATTTGGGAAAAGAGCAATTTAACGCTGGAGGAAGCTGCGGCTTATTCCGGCATTGGCATCAACAAGCTGCGTTCATTATCGGATAAGGAGCATTGTCAGTTCGTGCTGTGGGTGGGTTCCAAGCGGCTCATCAAGCGGCGCAAGCTGGATGAATACACGGAGCGAATGTACTCGCTTTGAAAATGTCCCGGATATTTTTCAAAACGTCTTGCAGAGAATGGCGTATCTGTGGTACTATGAACACAGAACAACGCTCTTTTCTGTACCGCAATGTAGAAAGGAGCAACGCTCATGGCAACAAATCGGAATACGAAACGCAAGGACAAGGCGCGTGTGGTTCTCCGCAAGGGCGAATCCCAGCGCAAAGATGGCAAGTACGATTTCCGTTGGACTTCCCCGGATGGCAAGCGACATTCTATTTATGCCGCGACCTTGGAGGAACTTCGGGAAAAGGAAAACGACATTCAGCGAGATTCGCTGGAAGGCATCAAGGCAGAAGCACGGTACGTCACCCTGAATGATGTGTTCACCCTGTGGGCAAAGGTGAAGCGTGGTCTGAAGGACAACACCTTTCAGAATTATCTGTACCTTTATCGGCAGTTTGTGGAGCCGGATTTCGGCAAATCGAAGGTGTCTGCGCTCAAGAAGTCGGACGTTAAGCAGTTCTACAACACGCTGGCAGACGAGCGGGGCTTGCAGATCTCTACGATTGACAGTGTACACACGGTTCTGCATCAGGTGCTGGACATGGCGGTGGATGACTGCTATCTGCGGAGCAATCCCTCAGACAACGTTCTGCGGGAGCTGAAAAAGGCACACCAGTTTGAAACCAACCGCCGTAAGGCATTGACCGTAGCAGAGCAGAATCTGCTGCTGTCCTACCTCTCCAAAACGCCGAAGTATCAGCACTGGTATCCAATTTTCGCGGTCATGCTGGGAACTGGTTTGCGCGTAGGAGAAGCCACTGGTCTGCGCTGGTGTGATGTGGATTTTGAGGAAGGCACGATCTCCGTCAATCACACGCTGGTCAACTACGACCACCGTGAGAACAACGGCGGCAAGAAGGGCTGCTACTTCAACTGCCACTCGCCCAAAACAAAGGCTGGTGTCCGCACTGTTCCGATGATGGACTTCGTGAAAGAAGCCTTTGAAAAGGAACGTGCCTATCAGGAAGAAGCAGAGATCCATTGCACGGTAACGGTGGACGGTTACACGGACTTTATCTTTGTCAACCGCTTTGGTGAGTGCCAGCATCAGGGAACGCTGAACAAGGCCATCCGGCGCATCATCCGGGACTGCAACGATGAAGTGCTTGCGAAGAATCCGAACAGCACCGTACTCCTGCCGCGTTTCAGCTGCCATACCCTGCGGCATACCTTCACGACCCGGATGTGCGAAGCGGGCGTGAACATCAAGGTGATTCAGGATGCGCTGGGACATTCTGATATTTCCACAACCTTGAACATCTATGCAGATGTGACCAAGGAATTGCGTAAGTCTGAATTTGAAAATCTTGACCGTCAGTTCGCACAGTGGAAAGACCCTGAAGAATAAAATAAAGCATACGCCAAATACGCCATACGCCATTTACGCCAATTCATACGCCAAACGATACAGTTCGGATAAAGGCTTGTGTAGAGATGTAAATGGAATGGCAAAATTCAACCCTTGTGGTGTAGAGTAGTATCAAGAAATAAAGGCTTATAACCGTTCGTCGATGACATCCCCACGATGAAGCCCATCGACCAGTGAACCACAAGAAAATCAACATAGAAACGAAAGATTGTACTTCTGATTTTCTTACAAAAGCTGTGTCATTCCCGTTTTGACATCAATTTGACAGCAAAATCCTGAAGAATCACGTCCCGTTATGAAGCGTGACGGATTTCAGACAAAACGCACAAGGCTTGAACAAAGCTGTAAGAGCACTTCTTGGAATCATCCGAGAGGTGCTCTTTTTGTTTGCTCCTGCGGCCAACTTCTGTCAGACAGTCACAAAAAACGGAGGATAAGATTATGAAAAACGACTATAAGACCATCAAACCCATGAAAGGAATCCCTGACCAGCTTCGCAAGCTGCGCCGCCAGTTCCTGCGTTACCAGC
>OKXL01000780.1_pt1 | contig 9251 bp, 9 predicted proteins | sample 1615111 | NCBI WGS metagenome assembly OKXL01 (sample SAMN02674887, study PRJEB24791) | human gut metagenome, SKBSTL062 | isolation source: stool | host: Homo sapiens | place: USA | reverse complement strand
ATCTACACTCTTTCCCTACACGACGCTCTTCCGATCTGTTATTGCATTCCAAAATTGAAATTTGATTAGGGAGGAAAGCCTCAAATGCAACCAACAATCGAGATTTTGGATAGAATCAGAAAAAATTCAAAGGACAATAAAGAGGAAATCTTCACAAGGCTCTATCGTTATTTGTTAAGACCTGACCTGTATTACCTTGCATACAAAAACCTCTACGCCAACAAAGGCGCAGGAACAAAAGGCGTGAATGACGATACGGCTGACGGATTCAGCAAGGAAAAGGTTGACCGGATTATTCAATCCCTGGTTGACGGAACCTATACGCCGAATCCTGTTCGCCGCGAGTACATCCAGAAGAAGCAAAACAGCACAAAAAAGCGTCCTCTTGGAATTCCTACCTTTACGGACAAGCTGGTGCAGGAAGTATTGAGAATGATATTGGAATCGGTCTACGAGCCAATCTTCTCAAACAATTCTCACGGCTTTCGTCCCAACAGGAGCTGCCACACTGCGCTGAAATCCTTGAAAAGAGAATTCTCAGGCGTGTCGTGGTTTATTGAGGGCGATATTAAAGGCTGTTTTGATAACATCGACCACCGAGTTTTAGCAAACGTCATAAACGCCAAGATTAAAGACGCACGGCTAATTCAGCTCATTTGGAAATTTCTAAAAGCCGGCTATATGGAGGACTGGCAATACCATGCTACCTACTCCGGCTGCCCGCAGGGCGGAATCGTTTCGCCCATACTCGCAAATATCTACCTGAATGAGCTGGACAAGTTCGTGGAAAAGACCGCCAAGGAGTTCTATAAAAGCAGGGACAGACACCATACCCCGGAATACGATAAGGTCACATGGCAGATAAAAAAGGCTCAAAAACAGCTGAAAACTGCAACAGGTCAGGAAAAAACAGCTTTGTTGCAGAAAATCGCTCAACTAAAAGCAGTCATGCATAAAACGCCCTGTATGTCCAAAACGGATAAAGTCATCAAATACATCCGTTATGCTGACGACTTCATTCTTGGCGTGAAGGGCGATAAAGCGGACTGTGAGCGTATCAAGAGACAGCTGTCCGACTTCATCAGCCAAACCCTGAAAATGGAGCTTTCAGAGCAAAAGACACTCATTACGCACAGTAACCAGTATGCAAGATTTTTGGGTTATGACATCCGTGTGAGGAGAGACCAGAAGCTAAAGCCGCACGGAAACCACGTTTCCCGCACGCTCAACGGGTCTGTTGAGCTGTGCATTCCGTTTGCGGACAAAATCATGCCTTTCCTGTTTGGGAAGTCGGTCATTCGGCAACTACGCGACGGGACAATAGAGCCTACCGCAAGAAAATATATCTTTCGGTGTACGGACTTGGAGATTGTTTCAACGTACAACTCTGAGCTGCGCGGTATTTGCAACTATTACAGCATAGCCAGCAACTTCAACAAGCTTCAGTATTTTGAATATTTGATGGAATACAGCTGCCTGAAAACTCTGGCTGGAAAGCATGAAAGCACCAGCAGAAAAATGATGCGCAAATACCGAGACGGAAAAGGCGGCTGGGGTGTGCCATACCAAACGAAAACAGGCATAAAACGCCGCAGTTTTGCAAGGTTTATGGACTGCAAAAATATAGACCTCTGGACAGACAAAATCATAGACTTTGCAATTGCACACGTCGGTTCCAGAACGTCATTTGACGACAGGCTGTCCGCCCGTGTGTGTGAGCTGTGCGGAAAAACCAATGTACCGCTGGAAATACACCATGTAAATAAAGTGAAGAACCTCAAAGGAAAACAACTGTGGGAGCTTGCGATGATAGCAAAAAAGCGTAAAACACTTGCGGTGTGCAAGGACTGTCATCACAAGATTCATCACCCTTGAACGACACTGATTTGAAGCAATGATGGCGAGCCGGATACATCGAGAGGTGTACGTCCGGTTCTGGGAGGGGTTTGGGCAAACCTACGGCAGTAATGTCGCAAGGCGGCTCATTCCTACTCTACGAAGGTCAGGGCGGCGACCCATTTTGGGACAAAGCGGAACGGCTTTTGCTGGTTTCATTGATTGCCTATCTGCATTATGAAGCCCCGGTTGAGGAGCAAAACTTCGCAACACTGTTGGAAATGTTGAATACTATGCAGGTTTCGGAAGATGATGAAACTTATCAAAATCCGGTAGACCTGTTGTTTGAGGATCTGGGCAAGAAGAAGCCAAAATCCTTTGCCGGGCGGCAGTACAAGCTCTACAAATTAGCTGCCGGTGATATATGCTCTAAGTGACTTCTTAATCATGATTTTGTCATGGTTAGTGAAGCAATCACTTAGAGCATTTTTGTTTCAGGAGGTACAGCCATGAGAAATGAAAAAATTACCCCACTGTACGAGCGCCTGAGCCGGGACGATGAGTTACAGGGCGAGAGCAATTCCATATCCAACCAAAAACAGATGTTAGAGGATTTTGCCCGCCGGAATGGGCTGCCAAACCCTACGCACTTTACCGATGATGGTATCTCAGGCACCCGTTTTGACCGCCCCGGATTTTTGGCGATGATGGAGGAAGTGGAGGCAGGGCGTGTAGAGGCAATCGTCATCAAGGACATGAGCCGGTTAGGACGCGACTATCTGAAGGTCGGTCAAGTTATGGAGGTTTTGCGGCAGCGAGGTGTTCGTCTGATTGCCATCAACGACGGTGTAGACAGTCTGAAAGGTGATGACGATTTTACCCCGTTCCGCAACATCATGAATGAATTTTACGCCCGTGATACCAGCCGGAAAATCCGCTCTGTGTTTAAGTCAAAAGGCATGAGTGGCAAGCACCTGACCGGCACTGTGATTTACGGCTACTTATGGGACGAAAAACGGGAGCATTGGCTGGTAGATGAGGAAGCTGCCGAAGTGGTGCACCGTATCTTCTCCCTCACGCTGGAGGGATATGGGCCTTATCAGATTGCTTGCAAACTATCCGCAGACCGGATTGAAATTCCTGTCGTACACCTTGCCCGCTTCAACGAGGGTGTGAACCGTTCAAAGCCGGTCAAAGACCCCTATGGATGGGGATCATCTACCATCGTGAACATTTTGAAAAAACGAGAGTATTTGGGGCACACCATCAATTTCAAGACCCGCAAGCACTTTAAGGACAAGAAAAGCCACTATGTTTCTGAGGACGAATGGACGATCTTTGAGAATACCCATGAAGCCATTATCGACCAGCAGACCTTTGATTTGGTGCAGAAAATCCGCAGCAATGTACGGCGTTATCCAAACGGCTGGGGCGAAGCGGCTCCCCTCACAGGCTTGCTCTATTGTGCAGATTGTGGCGGCAAGATGTATGTCCACCGCACCAACAATGGCAGGCGGATTTCTCAATATACCTGTTCCAATTATACCAAAATTCCGTGTGGGACACTATGCCCCACTCAACACCGTATCAATGAGAGCGCTGTTCTGACATTGGTTTCCGACACGCTCCGGGCTATCGCTGAATATTCCAGAAATGACCGGACGGAATTTATTCACACTGTTCAGGAGACGCAGGTTGCTCAACAGAGTGCCGATATATCGAAAAAGCGCAGGCGTCTGGCTGCTGCCCAAAAGAGAGCCGGAGAACTGGAAAAACTGATTTGCAAAATCTATGAGGACAACGCCCTCGGCAAGCTGCCGGATGCACGATATAAGGCGCTTGATGCACAGTATGCCAAAGAGCAGGATGCACTTGAGATTGAAATTGCAGAGCTGGAAAAGGCTGTTACCGGCTATGAGCAGAGCCAGAAATCAGCAGAGAAATTTATAGCCCTGATTGATAAGTACGAGAATTTTGACACGCTGACAAACACCATGCTCAACGAGTTTGTAGAGAAAATCCTTGTCCACGAACGCGCCCGAAAAGGCAGCCAGGACACCACGCAGGAAATTGAAATCTACTTCAATTTTTTAGGGCGCTATATCCCACCATCCTTACAGCCGGTTCCTTTAACCCCGGAGGAACAGGAAGAACTGCGGAAAAAAGAAGAACGCAAGGACAGGCTTCATCAGAATTATTTGAAGCGGAAAGCCAGCGGCGCACAGAAACGGTATGAGGACAAAATCAAGGCGAAGAAAAAAGCGGAAATGGACGCTAAGAAAGCCCTGATCCGGGCTGAGGATATGAAAAAAGGTGTTTTTTCTACTATCGGGCAGCTACCAAAAGAAGAACCGCGCAAAGGCAGCATAGCAGCCAGCGCAGCAGTCTAATCATCACGGAGCAAAGGAGCATGAATATGAGTAAGTTGACTTACATTCGTTGTGGAGATTATGATATACCCAACCTAAAACTTTCTGAACAGCCGGAAACTTCTATCGGCAAGTACGGCAGAATGCGAAAATCCTACCTAAAGGAACATCGCCCCATTCTCTACAACCAACTGCTGATGAGCGAGAAGCTGTATCCGCACCTGATAGAGATTGACCGGACAGCGCAGGAGCGTGTGGACACCATGTTGCCTCACATGATGGAGACTGCGGGTGTCACGGAAGAACTGAAAGCCTGTGATCCTATGCGTTGGGTGGGGCTGATGAACACATTAACGGCACAGATTGAGGAAATTTTAATCAGGAAACTGATTTGCAGCTGAATGGGAGGTGCGGGAAATGCTGACCTTTGAAAAGGTTTTGAAAGTGTTTCAGGCATATCTGGAGGATGACCCTCTGTATGAGGTGGTTCAGACCAGTCATGGTTATACATTGATGGCATGGGAACCCCACCGGAATGACTGGTACAGCGCTGAAATACAGAAAACCCCGGAGGATTTACGGAACGCTTTGTTGGGTACATACGCCAACTTTCTGGAAGATAAGATTACTGGAAATGACCGTGACCTGACTGTGACAGAAACCGGAGAAATCCAGCAGAGGTGTCGGGAACTTTTGGAAAAGTGCCGGGAACCTTGATATAGAAATGCCAGAAGGAGGCCGCGATTATGCGTCCTCCTTCTGCTTCGCAGTCTGTTCCATTTTGAGCGCCCCGTCTATGGCACCTTCGATAATCGGCAGGTATTCTTCAGGGCAGAGTTTCAGCTTGTGGCTGACCCGCTGCCGCTGTTCGCTTTCTTCTCGCATAATCTCCGGGTTAAAATACCGTTCCACGGGAAGTCCGCAGACCTTAATCAACTGGATCATCACAGGCAGGCTCGGAATCGCACCTTGATTCTCAATGTTGGCAAGATACCGCCATTCAATCCCAACCATTTCTGCCAATGTTTTTCGTGCCAGACGCTTTGCCTCTCGTGCAGCTTTGACATCTGCGCCGAAGGTTTCAAAACCGGGACAATCTTCAACTTTCGCCATATAACATCACCCAGTTACATTGTATAATTCATACTTTGCCCGTGGAATGTCGCTATATGCAGGTTGGTTGAAGTTTATAATTCATATATTACATCTTATATTTTTCAAGAACAGGAATTACAATAGAAGGGAAATGAAAAAAGTAAAAGAAAAATTTCTAAAGTTAAATCCTTTTGGGTTACTCAGTTGTATATTAAGTGTAAGGCGTTTTACACATGGAAGGCGGTGACACGGTATCGAAGATTTCATACTAATTAAAAAAATCCAGTCGGGTGACACAGATGCATTTGAGATAATTGTCCGAAAATATTATCAGTCAATTTATCTATTTTGTTGTCGGCGATTGAACGGCAATCCAGATACCGCCGCAGATATTACACAAGATGTTTTCTTGAAATTGTTGGAGAATATTCAATCAGTACGAAAGATCGGGAAATTTCAAAACTACCTGCTAACGATTGCTGTTAATACCTGTAACAATTATACTAAGAAAGCAAAACCCCTGTATATGGATTTAGAAACTCTTGAAGATATAGAAGATACTGATAATGCCTTTGAAAAAATTGAGCTTAACGAACTTAAAGCGCAAATTCAATATGCAATCAACACATTACCGGACTATCAAAAAGAGGTCATCATTTTACGATTTTATTATGATTTGAAAATCCGAGAGATTGCAACCATTACAAAAGCTAGTGTTTCTACTGTAAAATCTAGGCTCCAACAGGGGATTAAAAAACTGGAACGATATTTGGCTGATTTTAGAGGAGGCGATAATGTATGACCCAAAAACAAAATGGTGTATTAGAATGGTTGCAGAGTTGTGAAACGCCTGCTCCATCTGAACCTAAAATTAAAGCAGTAATCGTAGCTGGAAAAAGTTACATGAATAGTTCTGAATTCAATAAAAATTCAATGCGAGATATTATATTGAACCAACTTCAATTTCTGCCGCTTTCTTTCTGGATTGTTCAAATAATACTCACTATATGTGCAGTATTATTAGCATGTATCCTGGGCCAATGGAGGGTTCCATTTTATTATCCATTGACAATCCTTGCAGTTATGGTTCCATTCCTTGCGTTATTAGGTGCAATAGAAATATCTAAAAGCAACATCTATGGTATGTGGGAAATTGAACAGTCTAGTAGAACAACGCTGGTAAAAATTGTAGCAGGTCGTATGCTGATTATTGGAGTAATCAACCTTTTCCTAATAACAGTCATTTTAATTTCAATGGCATATATTTACCAGAAATCAATGATTGAAATGGTGTTGTATGGTTTGATTCCATTTAATATTTCTTGTACTTGTTATCTTTTTATATGCGCGAAAAGCAGGACAAACGATAGCTTGTATCATTTAATCGCTTGTATGATTTTTCTTTCTGGAACATTTTCTCTTGTACTCCATCAGCGATTTATATTTGAAGCGTCTATGTTCTGGGGATGGATTGGATTTTATGTGTTATCTATTATCCTATTAGGGAAAACACTTCAACTGTACTTGAAAAAAGAAAAAATGATTGGAGAATTGATATGGAACTTACAATAAATGATCTTTCAAAAGAATATGGAAGAAAAAAAGCTGTAAATCATTTCAGCGCAAAATTAACAAATGGTGTTTATGGTCTACTCGGGGCAAATGGTGCGGGCAAGACAACTTTGATGCGAATGATTTGCGATGTCCAAACTGAAACGAAAGGAGCCATTTTTTTTAACGGGAAAAACATTCATGATTTGGGCGAGAAATATCGTAATATCTTAGGCTACCTGCCACAAAATTTTGGCTATTATCCTAACTTTACAGCGTATAAATTTTTGATGTATATCTCTGCAATAAAGGGGCTGCCGCCTAAAAAAGCCCATAATCGCACAATGGAGCTGTTGCAGGTTGTTGATCTGCTCACACAGAAAAACGAAAAAATCAAAACTTTTTCCGGCGGTATGAAACAACGCTTGGGAATTGCTCAAGCATTACTAAACGATCCCCGCATTTTGATTTTGGATGAACCTACAGCTGGACTTGACCCGAAAGAGCGGGTGCGGTTTAGGAATCTGATTAGTTCTTTGGCAGAAAATAGAATTGTAATTTTGTCCACTCACATTGTTTCTGATGTTGAATATATCGCAAATGAGATTCTGATTATGAAAAATGGCGAGTTAATTCAACATGGTTCTCCAGAAGAAATTTTGAAGCCGATTGAAAAATGTGTTTGGGAATGTGATGTATCTCGAAAAGAGGCCGAAGAATTAGAATTGAACTATGTAACAGCAAATCTGAAACATAATAATGGTGCAGAACGGCTGAGGATTATTTCTCAAGAAGCACCATGCAGAACCGCTTGGAATGTTGATCCAACATTGGAAGATTTGTATTTATACTATTTTGCGGAGGTATCCGAGCATGAATGAAATGATAAAAGCAGAACGAAATAAAATATGTTCGAGAAAGCAAACACGAATGTTGTTTTTAGCTGGTATGGTTCTTATCGTTGCCTATTTTTTCTTTTTTCAATTTAATTATCAAAATGTTTTCTATGATTATGACCTTGAAAAAATGGCATTAGCAAGCGGTTTTACAGCCATTGAACAACGGAAGGAAGTAGCAGAAATATTTGAAGGAAAACTCTCTCAAAATACATTACTTACTATGCAAGAAAAAATCGACCAAGCAAAACAAGCAACTGTTGGACAAGATGAAAATTCTGCTTTTTCTGCTGTTCATGTTTATCGTGACCAAGCGGCGATTCTGGAATATTTGACAAATTCTGATGGTAGTTTTAAGTCACTCGAAACAGCATATCCAAATAGTCCAACTGTGACTTTAGGATATTGCGATGGCTGGGATAAGCTATTATCTGGAATGGGGAGCATCTTGTCCATAATGATATGTTTAATTGTTGTAATCACTCTATCTCCTGTTTTCTCAGAAGAGTATGCACTTCATACAGATAGCATTATTTATTCGGCTCGGTATGGCCGAACCAAACTCACAACTTCAAAAATTATAGCGGCCTTGGAAGTTGTAATTGGCACATACCTCTTGTATTTACTGCTAAATTTAGTTCTGTATGGCTGTACCTATGGGTTACAGGGGTGGAATGTAAGCATTCAATCTTCATTACATTATGCTTCTTCAATATATAATTTGACCTTTTTGCAAATGTTCTTTATCTCTGTAATATTGAATATTTTTGGGATTGTAGCCTTGACAACTATTACATTGTTTTTAAGTGCTCAAATGAGTTCTCCTGTTACAGCGCTTATTACTTCTTGCGTCATCTGCTTCTTGCCAGTTGTGTTTGATTTTAATGATAGCCTTCCTGTTTTACAAAAAATGCAGGAAATTTGCCCGATTTTTATGCTTCATACAAACGGTATATTTTCTGATATGAAAACATATTTCGGTATGAGCCAGCCGGTCTTTATGATCATCCTTAATGTTGGATTGATATTCGTATTTTATAGACTAACAAAAAATATATCAAAGAAACATCAAGTTACAGGGTAATTTTGATGAAAGAGACAAGTTGGGTTAGTTGTCCTATATGCCATAATAAAACCCGAATAAAAATACGAATTGACACGGAATTAAGGAATTTCCCCTTGTTCTGTCCAAAATGTAAACAGGAAACGCTCATTCATGTAAAGCAACTGAATATATCCGTTATTAGAGAGCCAGACGCATAGACGCAGAGCCGATAACACGCAGGCTAACATGACTGCTGTTATCGGCTTTTCATATTCTTTTAAACCTGCCCCGCCTAATGGGGAAAGAAAAAAACCGTAGCTGGGCAGGTTGATTTTGTGCGCTTACTCTAGATACCCTGGCGGCGGTTTTGAGAAATCAGAGCCGCCGTTTCTTTTCGTCTACTTTAAACCAACGACGACCTAACACCGTGTAAATCCACGGCGGCATATAGGAGGATTG
>OKXL01000746.1_pt1 | contig 9683 bp, 7 predicted proteins | sample 1615111 | NCBI WGS metagenome assembly OKXL01 (sample SAMN02674887, study PRJEB24791) | human gut metagenome, SKBSTL062 | isolation source: stool | host: Homo sapiens | place: USA | reverse complement strand
TGCCCTAGATCAGGCGTTGACTTCCTCTTCCTTGCGCTTTTTGTAGCCCTTGAGGGTCTTGACTTCCAGCGTCACGAACAGCAGAGCCACCAGAACATCGGCACCGATCAGGACGATCTGCCACTTTGCCATACCGGGGTTCAGGTTCTCCTCTGCGTATGCACGGCTGTTGACCACGGTGTAGAGGATGTTCTTTGCGGACTCGCGCAGGGCCTGCTTGCTGCTGTTGGTCAGCACGGTCACGGTGTTGAAGTCGTTGCCGGTGGTGCAGAGCATCAGGTCGTTGCCGTTGCGGACGCACTGGTCAGCAGTCATGTAGCCGGAGACGCCGAAGTAGTCTGTCTCGACGAAGCCCACGAAGCCCCACTCGCCGCGCAGGACGTTCTTCAGCAGCTCCTTGCAGCCGCCAGCCCAGCGGCTGCCGATGTAGTTGAAGGAAGACATGACCGCGTGGCAGTCTGCATCCTTGACGGAGATCTCGAAGGGCTTGAGGTAGATCTCGCGGATGGCCTGCTCGTTGGACCAAGTGCAGAGCATACCGCAGCGGTTGGTCTCCTGATCGTTCAGAGCAAAGTGCTTCATGAAGGCGTAGACGCCCTGCTCCTGAGAGCCCATGATGGCATTGGCAGCCATTGCGCCGGACAGCACGCCGTCCTCAGAGTAGTACTCGAAGTTACGGCCTGCAAAAGCGGTGCGGTGGATGTTCATTGCCGGGCCATACCAGCCGGACGTGTTCATCTCGTTGGCCATCTTGCCGATGCTGTCGCCGAAGTCGTGTGCCAGATCGGTGTTCCAGGTAGCTGCGATCATCACAGCGGAGGGGAAGCCGATGGAGCCCTGCTGGGTGAAGTTGTTGTTGATGGAGGCGGGGCCGTCGCAGTCGATGGCCTGAACCTTACCAATAGAGGAAACGGCAACGGACTGGTAGCCGCCCAGAGCGATCAGGCTGTCCATATCGGATACGGTCAGCTGATCGAGGAAGGTATCCCACTGGGCGTCGTTGTAATCCACGCCCACCATGTCCTTCAGCTTCAGGCCGTTCTTGGCACCGGTGGTGGGAGCCACATCGTCGGCGTTGTTGAAGTCCTCGGGGTTCCAGTTGGAGTTGTTGTAGAAGGTTGCCTTAGCCTCTGCCGGCAGTTCAAAGTCTGCGGGAGCAGCGGTAGCCTCGGCGTAGTTCGCAAAGCCGTCGGCGCGGGACAGGTAGGTCACATTGCCCTCGGCAAAGTCGAACTTGTTGTCGGCGACCTCCACATCGCTCTCACGCTTGTTGGAAGCGTCGTAGACGATGTCGGAAGCCACGTTGTAGACCTTGGAGTCCAGAACGGTGTGGGAATCGGCGTTGATGCTGATGACGTAATCGCCCTTTTCCAGCACATAGCAGCCCTTGCCGTAGGTATCGTAGGAGGCCATATCCTCGGCCTTGAAGGTAACGGTGACGTTCTCGGAAGCACCGGGAGCCAGCTCGGAAGTCTTTGCAAAGCCGATCAGGTTTGCAGAAGCCTTCTCGATGCCGCCGTTGGTGTACGGAGGATTATAGTAGACCTCCACGACTTCCTTACCGGAGGCAGAACCGGTGTTGGTGACGGTGACATCCACAGTGATGGTGCCGTCAGCCTCGGTAACGCTGTTCAGGGTCTGGGTGAAGGTGGTGTAGCTCAGGCCACGGCCGAAGGGATACACCACAGTCTTGTCGTAGTCGATGAGGCCCTCTGCGGCAGCAGTCTCGTAGAACTTGTAGCCCACATAGATGCCCTCAACATAGTTGACAAAGGCGGGGATGGTATCAGCACCAAAGGAACTGGCCTTGAACTCGTCCATGTTGGTGTAGGTGAAGTTGCCAAAGTTGTTCGCGGTGGGGGTCTGGGTCAGGTCGTACACAAAGGTATCAATGGTACGGCCGGAGGGGTTCACATCACCGCAGAGGATGGAGCCCAGTGCGTTGAAGCCGCTCTGACCGGTGCCTGCGCACCAGACAACGCTCTTGATCTGGCTGTAATCCTTGACCCAGCCCAGCTCCATGGCGTTGGCGCCGTTGTAGACCACAACGACCTTATCAAAGTTCTTGCAGACCAGATCGATCATGTCCTTCTCGGTCTTGGACAGCTGCAGGTAGTGGTCGCCGGGCTCAAAGTCGTTGTAGCTGTGGCCTGCGTCGTAGGTGACCTGAGACACATCGGTGGGCAGGTCAGCACCTTCGCCGCCCACGCGGGTGATGACGACCATGGCGGTATCAGAGAAAGCCTTGGCGTTGTTCATCATCTCGTCGGTGTACTGTGCAGCCTCCGGCTCCGGCAGGGTCCAGTCCTGAGAGAACATGCCCACCTCCGGGCGGTCTGCACGGTAGGAGGTGTAGAAGTCGCTCAGCTCGGTGTTCAGCTCAAAGCCGGCATTCTTCAGGCCCTCCAGCAGGGTGACGGTGGGATAAGCATCGGACAGTGCACCGGAACCAGTGCCGCCGTAGCAGGGGTTGGTGGAAGCCCAGCCAAAGACGTTCAGCTTGCTGTTCTTGGCCATGGGCAGGGTGCCGTCGTTATCCAGCAGAACAATGCCCTCATCGGCAATGTTCTCGCACAGCTGGGTAGCGGATGCCACGTTCTCCTCGCTGACCTTGCCGCCGCCGGTGGCAAGGGTGACCATGGAGTACATGGGGCCGGTCAGGATCAGGTTCACGGTGATAGCCAGCGCCAGCACCATGCCCAGACCCGCCTGCCAGCGGATCAGATACTTTTTGGACTTGCTCTGCTTACGGCAGGCGATCATGACTGCGATCAGCAGAACTGCTACGACACCAAAGCCGATCAACTGCGATTTGATCGAGTTGAGAACCTTGATGACGTCATCCATATTGATGGACAACATAGTTTTCTCCTCCTTGTTTTGTCGAATCGGACAACGGCAGGGGACACCCCTGCCAGCTTGATTTTATGATACCAGAACTTGACGGAGAATTTTCAGTTTGTTCACAATCTGTCGTTTTGGGTACACAATTTGCAAAAGTTACAATAAGGTTTCAAATTTTATTGTGCTAATACACAAATATCACCGCATTGCATTTGTGCACCTTGCTAAATACAAAAAACGGCAGGGGATGCCTGCCGTAAAAATATTATTGCTTTTGGGGCAGCGGAAATAAGATCCGCAGGGTGCACCAGTTGTTTTCCCAGTGCATCGTCATGCTGCCGCCGTGCTGCCCGACGTTGGTGCGGACGCTTTTCAGGTCCGACCCCTGCTTTGGCAGACCGTCCGCATCCAGTGCCGGGGCGGCCTCTGTATAATGCTCGAACCGCAGCATGGCAAAGCCGCCCTGACTGTACACCGCCACCTTGATGAGCCGCTTTTCGGGGTCCGGCTCGGCGCGCACGGCGGCAATGGCGTTGTCCAGCGCCACGCCCACGATGGTGCACAGCTCCCGGATGGTGAGAAAGCCCAGCATCCTGCCGTCCGCCACGCTGGTGATGGTGATATTCTCCTGCTGGCATTCCATGGTCTTGGCGGTGAGCAGGGTATCCAGCACCGGGTTGCCGGTCTTGTTCTCGGCCTCGTACTGGCGGATATTCTGCTCCATGGCGGCAATGGCAGCGTTCTGCTTGGTCTGGTCCTGCTCCTCCCGGATGCGGGCAAGCTGGACTTTCAGCTCATGGTACCGCCGGTTGATGAGGTTGATGCCCTCCTTGCTGCGCTTGTACTGCTCGTACTGGCGGTGCAGTACCTCGTCCATGGCGGCAAGCTCGCTGTGCAAAGCGTTCTCCTGCAGCTGCTCGTGCTGCACAGATAAGATCAGCACGCCGGAAAAATCCACCAGAGTGCGGATGGAAAAAATGCTCATGTTGATCTCGCTGCCGGGCAGAAAGCCCAGATTGCTTACCGCAAAGGCAGTCAGCGCCAGCATGACCGCCGTCAGGGCGGCGCTGCCGCCGATCTGTAAGTGCCCGGCGGGCTGGGGACGGCGGTGCTGCAGATAGCACATGATGCCGAACAGCGTCCCATACACCAGTGCCAGCAACAGCAAAGAAAGCGGCTCCCATGGGCCGCGGGCGGGCCAGAGGGCGCAGTGCAGCTGCCACTCCACGCTGGCGGCAAGCTCTGCCAGAATAAACGCCCGTGCGCAGTGATACCCGGCTTCCAGCAGAGTGATGTTCCACATGCCCCATAGATATAGGTAGGAAAACCCGATGGCCGCTGCCATGCAGGGGATCCAGAGCCCGCCGGGCACATCGCCCGTCAGCCCCAGAAAGGCCGACAGCACCGCCGCCCACAGCAGGGTGACACCCCCGGTGACCGCTCTGGAAAAGCGGGGCGCAAGCGCCGGGGTGAACAGCAGCACCGCAAGACACTCGGCAAGGGCGGTGTACAGCCGGGGGATATCCGGCAGCGCGGTCATGAGCCTTCACCTCCGATGTAATCGGTCAGTGCGGCAAGAAAAGCCTTACGCTTGGGGCGGCTGACCTGCAGCTCGCAGGGGCCCACCTGCACGGTGCTCTGCCGCAGCTCCCGCACCTGTGCCAGATTGACAAGATAGCCGCTGTTGCAGCGGGCAAAGGGGCAGTCTGCCAGCTTTTCCTCAAAGGCCTTGAGGGTGCCGGGGGCGGAAAAATCGCCCTCATCGGTATAAAAATGCACCCGGTGCCCCTCGCTTTCCAGATAATAGATGCTTGCGGTGTCCAGCCGGCGCAGCCCGCCCTCCACCGGCACGGTCAGGTAGTGCTTTGCCCGCTTTTCCAGCCGGGCAACCGCCTTGAGCAGCTGCTGCGAAAAGGCAAAGTAGGGCACCGGCTTCAGCACATAGTCCAGCGCTCCCACCGAGTAGCCCCGGATGGCGTACTGCGCCATATTGGTGATGAAGATCAGGATGACGTCTGCATCCATCTGCCGGATGCGCTCGGCCGTGGTCATGCCGTCCAGATGCTTCATCTCCACATCCAGAAAAATAATGTCGTAGACCGCGCGGTAATCCTCCAGAATATCCACGCCGTCCGCAAAGACCGTCACTTCAAACTCTGTCCCGTACTGCCGGGTATACCGCCGGACATACTCCTGCAATACCCCCTGTACCTCCGCGTCGTCCTCTACGATCGCCACCCGGATCATGACCGCACCTCCCTTACCACACCTTTGTGGAACTGTTACGGCTCTATTATAGCGCAATCCCGTCCGGTTTGCCAAGGGGCACTCCGCAACAAAGGGCAGGGCAGCCCACAGCTGACCACCGTGGACGTCAACCCCTACCAGCTGGGCATGGAGGCTGCCAGCCAGACCATCAACCACATCGAGAACCCGAACCTTCTGGCCACAAAGATCATCGTGCCGCACAAGCTCATCCCCCGGGAGAGCTGCTGCCCGCCGGAGGAGCAGCGCTAGGAAGTGCTTTTTCAGCAAGACAGTGTCCGCTTCCGGGAGCTGCCGCGCAGCGCTTGCTATCCTGCCCCCAGAGTAGACAGCGTAAAAAACGCTGCATCCTCCGGGGGTATTTTTATGCCCAAAAAGGCACAAAAGAATGCCCGCCCACCTGTGGAAAACCACGGTGGGCGGGCATTTTATGGTTTATCGTTTGCGCGCTGCAAAAGCGTTCAGAGGGCGGTGGGCTGGGGTACCAGCCGGAAGAGCATTACGGGCAGCTCGCTGTTTGCAAAATCCAGCGTAAGGATGATCGTTCCGCGCTCTGTTTCAAAAGGCATCTCCGTCTGTGTGCCGTCCGGGGCAATGCGCACAAGCGTTTTGCCTTCCAGCAATCCGGCGGGCAGCGCGAGCCTTACCCGACCGGTGGGCTGCGTCAGGCTGCCTGCGGTTTCAAAGGCCACACTCAGGTATTCCCCGTTCGTCCGTGCGGTCACATCCTCCGCAGAAAGACTGCCGCTGTTAGCCCACGCCGTTGCCGCTTCGATCATTTCCAGCTGCGCGGCGTTTTCTGCCTGCCCGCACACGGGGCAGAAGGTCAGCGTTTCGCCTTCCGCAGTGCGGAAAGTAAACTTCCGGCAATCCGTGCTGCCAGTGTGCGCGCAGCCCTGCCGCAGACAACTGGCGCTCTGAGAGCCGGTTCCGTTCGGGGACCATGCACCGAACTGGTGCCCCAGCTGATCGGTCGGGTCTGCGGTGTAGCTGTCTTTGCAGCGGCTGCAGGTAAAAACAGTATAGCCGTCTGCTTCACAGGTGGGGGCTACGGTAACAGCCTGATAATCATGGTTCAGCGCGGGCAGTTCTGTATAGGTGGTATGGTCGCAGCGGGAACAGGTTTCGTAAGCATTCCAGCCGATTTCCGTACAGGTAGGGGCTTTTGCTGCGTATTGCTTCAAATCATGATTCAGCGCGGGCAGCTCTTTGCGGGTGGTATAGTTGCAGCCGAAGCGGGAGCAGGCTTCGTAAGCATCCCAGCCGATTTCCGTACAGGTAGGGGCTTTTGCTGCGTGCTGCTCCAAATCATGGTTCAGTGCGGGCAGCTCCTGATAGGTGGTGGTATAGTTACAACGGGAGCAGGCTTCGTAAGCGTTCCAGCCGATTTCCGTACAGCTGGGGGCTTTTGCATCGTGATGCACCAAATCGTGATTATTTGGGTCTTTTTCGCCGTATTCCGCGCCGCATTTTTCGCAGGTTTTGCCTTTGGTGCAGGTGGGCGTTTCGGTACCGCCGGTATGTACCTTTAAATACGAAACATTGCCATCGTTGTGGCAGTTCTGGCATTCAGTTACATAAACCCTATGACTGTTCGAATCATATTTTCTGTATCCGAGGATCTCACGTGTCTCCGTACTCCCACAGTTTTTGCAGCGCACCGTGGTTGTTTCTGCCGCCGCTTTTAACACGATCCCCGGTATCAGGCACACCATTGCCAGCACCGTCAAACACCGGATCAGCCATTTTTTCATGTTACTCCCTCCTTGTCATCAAACCTTGTTATCCTTTCAGATCAAACTGCACGGACAGCGATGCAAGCACGGCATCTACCACCTTCCGCGCCTGGGCAAGCATATCGATCTCCGCCACAAAAGCGATGACCTGCTCGCGCTCCTGCGCGGGGACCTGCAGCGCACTCAGACTCATACTCAGATAGCGCCGTATTTTGCGCTCCAGTGTAAAGTAGGGGTCGCACCGCCGTGCCATGTAGCCGCGCATCATGCCAGCCGTGCCCAGCTCCATCTCGTAGAAATCGCACTCGGCGCACCCGGGCAGGTACGCGCTGAACGCCGCCTGCAGCTCGGCCGTGGTGCTGCGGTGGATGATCTCCGCCGTGGCGGGGAAGGTGTACGCTTCCACATAGATATCCCGCAGATTCTCGCTCAGCTCGGTCACCGCCAGCTGCAAAGCCGTCTCCACCGCGTAGAGGTACACCGGCGAGGGGGCGTTTGCCGCCAGCGGCCTTACCGCGCCGAACTGCCTGCTGAACATCATGCCGATCAGCTCGGTCAGCACACCGTCCTTGGTGCGGAAAATATTCTGGAACGACCCGGCGGAAACATCTGCTTCCTTTAAAATTTCTGCCACCTTGGTGTTCGTGTAGCCTTTTTCCAGAAAAAGCCGGACACAGGCGGTCAGGATCCGCCGTTTTGCTTCTTTGCTGTCGTATCTGCGCGCCATTGGAAATCATCCTTTTCTATAATTGGTCTCTGACCCAATTATATATTGATTTGAAAATTGTGTCAAGTAAACTTTTAAGGCCGTATTTTGGGCAGTTTGACGAGGGAGAGCTTTCTGCGGGTGCGCATCCGGGCAAAACAAAGCGCAATGGACATTGCTGTTATCCGCTGCCGCAGCCAGACAGTTCGCGGCAGCAAAAAAGAGGCCACCGATCGGGGTGACCTCTTTTCAGCGTATTTTCAGCGTAAATCCCGCAGCAGGCGAACCCACCATCTCCATGACGGCTCTTTTGGAGTTGCTCTTTGCGTAAGATTGCAAGATAAATCTTATTTCTGACAGAAAGAGCCGGACCCGTGCAACGAGTCCGGCCCTTTCTGTGCTTTGGTTGGATCTTAAGCAAAGTTATGGTAAATGAAGAAGTTGGCTTTGGGAGTTTACAGCAGGCTCAGTGCTTCCTCGTCTGCCACAAGGATGCAGTCCGGATGCAGCTGCAGGATGCTGCAGGGGCAGGCAGGGGTCACAGGGCCGGTCACGGCGTCCTTGACGGCCTGTGCCTTGGCTTTACCGTTGGCTACCACCAGCACCTTGCGTGCCTGCATGATGGTCTTGATGCCCATGGTGTATGCCTGTTTGGGGACAAGGGCCTCGTTGCCGTCAAAGAAGCGCTTGTTGGCTTCGATGGTGGTGGGAGCAAGGTCGATGCAGTGGGTCTCCAGCTCAAAGGCTTCGCCCGGCTCATTGAAGCCGATATGACCATTGGGGCCGATGCCCAGCAGCTGCAGGTCGATGCCGCCCAGCTTGTGGATGATACCGTTGTAACGGGCACACTCAGCGGCGGTGTCCAGATTGGTGCCGTCCGGCAGGTTGGTCTTGGCCGGGTCGATATTCACCTTGCTGAACAGGTTCTCATTCATGAAATACCAGTAGCTCTGGGGATGCTCCTTGGGCAGGCCGCGGTACTCGTCCAGATTGACAGTAGTGACCTCGGAGAAATCCAAATCGCCTTTGTTGTACCAGTCCACCAGTTGGGCATAAGTGCCCACCGGGGTGCCGCCGGTGGCAAGACCCAGTACACAGTCCGGCTTCATGATGACCTGTGCGGAGATGATGTTGGCCGCTTTGCGGGACATATCCTGATAATCTTTTGCGCGGATGATCTTCATAATAACGCTCCTTTTATAGTACCGTTACGCCTGCGTTCCGGCAGGCCTGTAAAAATTCTACGGGCAGCTTTCCGTCCGAGATCACAATATCAATATCGGACAGCTCGCAGATGTGGAATGTACTTTTCAGTCCGATCTTGGAGGAATCCAGCAGCACGGCTTTCTGCTCACAGTCACAGCGGCGGAGCACGGTCTGCTTGAGCCGTGCTTCATCCTCCACGCCGCAGGTAAAACCGGTTTCCGGGCTGTAACTGGTCACGCCCAGCAGCAGCAGATCAAAGTTGATGCCCTCCATCGTCTGGATGCTCTGTGCACCGCAGACGCTCAGGCTGAACCGGTTCAGTCTGCCGCCCGGCAGGGATACATTGGGCTTTTCCAGCTTTGCCAGCTCCATGGCGCAGCTCAGGCCGCTGGTGTAGATGAGCATGGGCTGATCCGGGATGCACCGGGCCACTGCTGTGGCGGTGCTGCCGGAATCCAGAAACAGGGTGGTGTTGGGGCGCAGCAGAGCAGCGGCTTTTTCGGCAATGATCTGCTTTGCTTCGGCATTGCGGGCGGCACGGCGGCTCAGCAGGTCGTCTGTGCCTACCACCTGCTCCACCGACTTGACACCGCCATGCACCCGCACCACACGGCGGGCTTCATCCAGTGCTTTCAGGTCGGTGCGCAGGGTCATTTCCGAAACGGAAGGGAAAGCTTCCTTGAGCTGGGCAAAGCTAATGCTGCCTTTGCGGTTCACCAGCTCCACGATTTGATTGCGGCGTTGTTCCATGGGGGATTCCTCCTGTCTGCGTTTGTCCTGTCCCATGGCACGTTCTGCTTAGTCCTCCGGGTTGAAGTTTGCCAGCAGATATTCCTCTGCTTCCGGGCACCACAGGCCGTTGTGGGCATCCACGATGTCAGCCAGTGCGGTATAGCGGGGGTCGTTGTCCTGTTCGCCCTTGGCAC
>OKXL01000737.1_pt1 | contig 9817 bp, 6 predicted proteins | sample 1615111 | NCBI WGS metagenome assembly OKXL01 (sample SAMN02674887, study PRJEB24791) | human gut metagenome, SKBSTL062 | isolation source: stool | host: Homo sapiens | place: USA | reverse complement strand
GTGCGGCTCAGATTGCGGGCGAACGCTTCGAGCTCCGAGGTGAAGGAGTCGTCGTTTCCTTCGACGAAAAGAGGTATTTTGGCAAAATCCACGCTGCGGCCTTGGGTAAAGGTTTGCAGGGGATAGAGAACGCCCCGACGGTCGAAGCGTGCGGGAAGAGCCTCTATTCCGATGCCTCCGGCCGTATGTACCACAGCGGCTTCGGCGGGTATGGGCAGGCTTTCGGCCAGCGTGGTGATCGCCGCATCGCTGACGGCCAGGATGTAGAGGTCTGCGGCGGCCAGCTCGCGCGGATCGGAGCTCCACGCGGTGCCGTTTTCGAGGGCGAGTGCTGTACCTCGTTTCGCGTTGCGGGCGAAGATCTGGAGCAATGTTGCTCCTTCCGTGCGGCTTATCGCGCGGGCGAGCGCTTCGGCCAGGTTGCCGCTGCCTATGAGGACGATATTTTTCATCTTTCCGAGTGTTTCGATTCGGGCTGCGGCCCGGAAGCCGGTTTGCGGGCGGCGTTCACTGCGTCGTCCAGGTCGATGAGCCGAAGCCGGTCGCCCGCTGTACGGCAGGCCGTCTGAAGCTCGTCGAGCGCGCGGTCTATTCGGCGCGTTTCTTCGGTCGCGGCGAAGTAGAGGCGTGTCGAACTGTAATTGTCGATGGTTCTGAAAATGTTGTAGAGCGTCATTTCGTGGATGTCCCGTCCGGGGGCGAAAGCCACTTCGCGGTCGTAGTCCGGATTCCGGATTTCGATCAGCAGGCCCGTGCGCACGAGCTGGTGCAGGACATCGTTCACGATGCGGGTGGGCAGCGAGAGTCGGCGGCGGAGTTCATCGACCGGGAGCGCCCCTTCGTTTTCCCGAAAGCGGTGTACGACCTGGAGCATGACGGCCAGGATGATCCGGCGTCGTCGGTCGTTGCTGATGCCGAGCGATTCGCGCTCTTCGGCGAAACGGTCGATATTCTGGTAGGCGAACGAGAGTTCGCCGCCGAAGAGCAGGATTTCCCACGAGATTTGCAGCCATAACAGGAAGAGCGGCAGGGCTGCGAAACTGCCGTAAATCGCGTTGTAGGAGGTCATCCATCCTTGCAGATAGAGGTAGCCCCACTGAAAGAGCATGAAGACCGTTCCTGCGACGATACCCGCCATGAAAGCGCTGCGCCACAAGACTTTCGTATTGGGCACGACGGCATAGATCAGGGTGAAGCTGCCCCAGATGATGACCAGGGCCGAAAGTTTCGAAAGAAGGATGCCGAGGAACGTATTCCCCGCGTCGAAGAACCGGAGCAGATAACCTCCCATCGTGCTGGCCACGAGCCAGAGGATCGGGGCGACCATCGCGATGACGATGTAGTTGAGGTATTGGCGGGCGATATTGCGCGAGGACTGAACCTCCCAGATGTTGTTGAAAGCGCTCTCCACCGACCCGAAAACCCGGATGACGGCCCAGAAAAGGGTTACGACGCTGACCAGGGCGATAAGCCCGCCCTGCGTATTGGCGAGGGCTTTGCGGGCGAATTCCACCATGTAGTCCAATACTTCGACGTTTTGCGGGAAAAGGGCGTAGAGATCGTCGATCAGGCCGTCCAGAAGCCCGAATCCCTTGACTACGGCGAATACCAGCGCCAGGATCGGGACGATCGAGATGAGCGTATAGAACGTCAGGGCGGCGCTGCGCACGATCGTATCGTGGGCGATCAGGCCGCGTGCCGTGTAGAACAGCAGCTTGTACTGTCTGACGGCCCACCGGACGCGGGGATTGCGGTAGGAGTTTGCGTTGCGCCGCAGGATCGTGTCCGTGAAGTAGGTGAAGACGTTCTTGACTTTCATTTCGGGACGTTTCTCAAAGGTAGCTATTTTAGACGGATTGTCCAATAATCCTGCCCGAGTTTCGTGAAGGCGATCCGTCGCTCGCCGCCTTCGCGTATGCCGAGCCGTGCGGCGATTTCAGCCGCCGTGAGCGGGAAATCCTGTTTCAGAATCGTCAGCCGGCTGCCGGAAAGCTCCCGTTTCAGTTGCTTGGGGTTGTAGGGCTCGATCCGTTCGATCTCCAGCCAGCGGCCCAATGTGTCTTCGGACTTTTCCGCTGCGAATCCGTAACCGTTCGGGCTCCAGATGTCGGCGTGGCCTTGCAGGTAGGTCGGCGTCAGCCGGGCTTTTTGAAGCGCTACGTCGGGGATCAGCAGCCAGCGGTAAGCGGCCGGATCGAAGGGCTTGTCGCAGGGAGTTGCACGGGCTTCGGCCGGCGTGCAGGAAAATTCTCCCAGTTCGAGCGCAACGGCCGTCAGCAGGGGGCCGGTTCCGTCGGTATAGACGACGACTTCCTTGCATTCGTCGTGCAGGGACACCACTTCCGTGCGGCAGGGACCGAAGAGCCGGAATGTTTCGCCGACGTCGAACAGCGGGGAGTTCTTGACGCAGAGGTTCGGGGCGATGCGACGGAGTTCCGGTAGCAGCTTCGGTATGTCGGGCGAACAATCCTCCAGCCGCACCAGCTTGCGCCCTCCGGCGCTGCGACGGTCGGGGTCGGCGTAGATCCAGTCGAAGTGGTCCAGGGTCGAGGCGAGGAACGCCTCGGCGGAGGAGTTGATAACCCGTATGTTCGTTGCGCCCAGCCGCCGGAAATTCTCTTCGGCGACGGCCGCCAGCGTCGCATCCCGTTCGAGGGTGATGACTTCGCGGAAGCGTTTTGAGAGGTAGAGGGCATCGACGCCCAGTCCGCAGGTAAGGTCGAGCACCGTGTTTCCGCTGCAACTTTTGCGGGCCGCGCATGCCTCGCTCGAGGCCTGTTCGAAAGCCAGCGGCGGGAGGATGCAGCGGGCTTCATAGTAGGAGGGGAGTTTCGTCCGTGCCCGCGCAAGGTATTTGACCTGCGTGGCGACGAGTGCCGCATGCGGAATACGCTTGTCGAGGGCGATCGCCGCAGGGTCGCGGCCGATTTGTTCCTCGACGGTATGCCGCACTTCGGGAGTCAGCAGCAGTCGGTATTGTTCCGGAGTCATCATTCCGGGAGCGAAGATACCGATTTTTTCCGTTCGGCGCTCCATAGGAGTAGGGTTGCGAAGATGAAAAGTCCGTAAACACTCCAGCATTGGGTCGTCGTGAGCCGGATGTCGAGGGCGGCTGCCGGAAGTGCCGCTGCAGCTCGGATCAGTTCGTTCTGTGCCCGGGCTGCGAATCCTGCGACGACCGAGAAGAGCGGTGCGAGCGCCGTTCCCGGGATCACGAGCCAGAGCGTGCAGCTCCCGACCACGACGTAGGAGAGCAGGATGACGACGGGGTTGAGTGCCAGTCCGACGACCGAGATCTGGCCGAAGGTATGGGAGATAAGAGGTGCAGTCGCAGCGGACGCTGAAAATCCGATGGCGAGGGTTGCGGTCAGCATATCGATGCTTTTGCGGCGTGTTCGCAGGAGGCGGCAGAGGGGGAGTCCCCAGGCGATGATGCCGGCGACGGCGATGAACGAGAGTTGGAAGCTGATGTCGAACAGGTAATCGGGATGGAAGAGCAGCATGACGAAGGCTACGCCGGCGAGTGTGTTCATCCCGACGTATTCCGACGACGAGGCCAGGGCGAATTGCAGGACGGAGAACATCAGCGCGGCCCGGACGACGCTGGGCGGGAATCCCGTCGTGGCGGCATAGAGCCAGATGAGCAGGATGACCGCGATATTGCGCAGGATGTGTCCGTGCCGGAAGAGCGGCAGCCACCAGAGCAGCAGGTTGGCGAGCAGAAAGACGATGCCCACGTGCAATCCCGAGACGGCGAGCAGGTGCGAGGTCCCGCTGCGCGAGTAGGCCGCACGGAGTGCCGGGGAGAGCGAGCGTCGATCCCCGGCCGTCATAGCGTTGCAGAGGGCCTGTTCGTCGGGTGCCAGGGCCAGACGGTCGAGCCGTGCGACGGCCCGTTCGTGCAGGAACAGGGAGAGGTGCTTCGGGGAAAGCTCCCGGTGCAGGGTGTCGCGCAGCAGCAGGCTTGAGCGGTTCAGGTAGAGGGTGCCGACGTATCCCCGGCGGGTCATCAGCCGTCCGTAGCCGCCGTGACGGGCGGTGAAAGGGTAGATTTTGCCGCGTACGACGGCTCGGTCGCCGGGATTCAGTGCGGTCGAAGAGTCGCATCGCACCACGAGGTTTCCGGCGGCGGGGAGCCATTCTCCGGTTGCGGAGTTCCGCCGGGCGCGGATCGTTGTGCCGGAGGCCGTTTTGCCTTCCCGTTCGGAGAGGCGTTCCCGGACGATGATTTCGTATTCGCCCGGAGTGCCGGTCGGCGGAGCGGGAGTGTGTCTCAGTTCGGTGACGGTCATGCCGAAAAGCAGAATGGCTCCCAGGGTGGCGAGGTTTGCGCCCCGGTCGTCGGCGAGCAGTGCCAGGATACCGCAGACGAGGAATCCGCCTACTAACAACCACAGCGGCAGTACGTAGTGGTCGGCCAGCAGGATGCCGGCCGCGAGCGGCGGCAATGCGCGGAGCAGGGGCATGCGCCGGAGTTTCGACCGGAGGTTTTCGGACTTGAGTCGTAGCATAACGGAGCCGGATCGCGGGAAATGGACGGAGAACCGGGCTTTGACTTTGTGTTTTTTTCGTTTTCTGCGTTCGGCGGGACCTCGCGGGCAGTCGCGGGCCTCGTCGATCGGATATTTGCGGTTTGCCTCCTTTGGAGGCGGCGGAATATTCCCGCCTCTTCGTTACATCCGCTTCGAGTGTCGGTTTTCGGATTCGGCGATTTCCCAATTCGTAAAGATAATTATTTTTCGGAAGAATAAGCCGTTCGGATGTATGGATAATACAAAACGACACGCATCAAATAGAATGATGCGTGTCGTTTTGTCGTGTCGGAGATCTTTTCGCCCGTTTAGAACGATGCGAATGTGTTCCAGTTCGAATTTTGCTCCGCTGCGGCCTGAATGTCGGCAGGCAGGTTGGCGAAGAAATCGAAGCCGGTGAGCCGTTCGATCTCGGCGACGGAAGTCGCATAGTTCGTGTAGTTATCGTTCGAGTACTCCCTGTGTTCCATCCAGAAACCGATCGTCATGGCCGACGTCACTTTGTTCGACGCGTCGCGCCGGACTTTCAACAACGCTTTGTAGTAATAGTTCGGTACGGGGCATCGTTTGCTGTCCGACTTCGGTGTGATCCAGGTGATCGCTTCGTGGTTGCCTGCGGTCTGGAGAATAGCGCCCGTCACCACATATACCGTGTCCGTAGTCGCAGCGATATTTCGGACGCCGCTTTCGAGCTGCTGCCAAATACCGCCGTTGAATTTGTTCTGAATCTGCGGCGTGGAATTGGTTGCGTAATAGGTCTGTACGACCAATTCGTCCGAACCGTTGCGGTCGGCGTTGGGTATCTGGTGCCCCCGGGCGTAGAACTCTTTCGAACTGTCATATCCGTCCGATGTGGTAGCTCCGAGATTGACCCCGTAGCTGCTCGACCAGACGTTGATCTGTTCGGATTCGGCCAGTCCGGGATTGCGCTGCCATTTGTCGGAACGTCCGTTTCCCATGTGTCCTTTTGCGAGCGGATAGGCTACCCAGTAAGCCGTGTAGGTCGATTTGTCGTAGTACATCGTGTAGTTGCGCTGCGATCCGGAGGCGGGATAAACCGTCTGCGTGATCGTCGCGTCGGCTGTCGTGCGGGCCGGAAGCTCGTACCAGGCGGCATGATCCGTCCGTGCTCCTTCGGTGGTAAAGGTTGTCGAAGAACTCTGCGGCGTGGAGCCGTTGGTCGCCGTTACGACGCCGTAAACCGTGTACGTCGTTGCGGGCAGAAGATCGGAGAGGTTGGCGGTCGCTTCGTTTCCGACAACAGCGGCAACGACACTTCCCGTGTCGCTGCCGTTCGTTGCGGAATAGAAGAACTGCACCTCGGTTGCGTAAGCGGTGTCGGTCAGACTACTGGAAACCTTCGCTGTACTCGAAGTTATGTCGCTTACGCTCGGTGTAGCAATTCCCGGGGTAGGGTCTGGGGAAGGATTATCGCCTCCCCCTTCTCCCGAGTTTCAGTTGATCGTGATGGTTTTAATCATCAACGACTTGCCGCCCGATTCGGTGTTTAACGTAAGGACGATCTCGCCGGACAGCGGAGTTTCCGATTCGACGACATACTCCTGGTTATTCTTTTTTGCCAAGGAGATCGTTTCGCCGAGTGCTTGTCCACCGACGGTTGCATTCACGGTACTTAAGTTTGCCGTATTTGCCGACATAACCAATGTGATTTTTTTGATTCCTCCGGTATAATCGGACGTTTTTATGGTGACACCGCTGGGTTTCGACCAGGAAAGACCACGATTGTTTTGATCAAATGCAGTGGGCGCTTTGCTTGCAGTCCATGTCAGTCCGTTCACCGTTAAGCCGGCAGCGATCTTGTCTTTATCCGCGCTTTTGAAGGTGTAGGTCCAAGTTTCTCCGACACCGCCTTCCGGTTTGCTGTTCTGGGTAATGAGCAATGTCGCGTTGGCTGTACCCAGTGAAGTGGTAGCGGTAAGAACGATGCGTGCTGTACGAGGTGTTGCGACCGTATTCTCTGTGGCTGCGACTTCGAGGCGATTTTCGCCGCCGTTGTAATCACCTGTGGTGATCCAGTCCGGCTGTTCGGTTCCTTCAGTGCCGTCGTAAATAGCGACGGAAACGTCTTGCGTTTCGGCGTTCTTCAACGTAACGGGGATGTAGTGTGTTTCCGTATCGTTATAAGACAGTGTCAGGGTGGACGGATCCAATGTGATTTCAGGCAACTTGACGTATTCGGCAGGGATCAGAGTCAGATCTTTTGTCTGGGAACCGGTATAGAATCCAAAACCGTAAGTTGCCTGCGTGTTTTTCGCCAAAATACGGGAAGGGGTCGCTGCCGATGCGATTTGGTAAGTGCCTTCGGACTTGTTCTTGGTAATTACCAGTTCATAAGGAGTCGTAGAGGTCGTAGCGCTGTTGTCGCTCTCCCAGGAGAGATAGTTCTCGCCTTGACTGATCGTGTAGTTGTCGCCCGATTTGGTGATTGTCCAAATGAGGGTTTCATCACCCGTTTTGTAGGGATTTGACGGTGTAATTACTACGGGGGCCAAACGAGAACCGTCAGCCAGAGAACTCATTGCATAGGTTATTTCGGATTGGGTCGCCGTGATGACGTAGTCGCCGCTCAATGTTTCGGTTGTCTCTTCCGCAGCGTCGGTCATATCGACCGCGAAAGTCGAACTGTCGCCTGCTGCGAAAGCCAGGGCCCGCCCCTCCTGAACGGTTACCGTCTTGGTGAAGATCTTCGATGCGGTGGTCACGGTAACGGTGAATGTTTCACCGGCTGCCACCTCGAACGGGAAGCAGGTGAAATAGGCGGTCATGCCCGTTGCGCCGTTGGCCGTAAGGTTCATCTCCGAAGAGTAGCTCAGCGTCACGTTGTCCGAGAAATTACCGGGATAACCGTACTCCTTGACGGTGCCTGCCGTCATATCGACATAGCTACGGCCCGTGACCTTCTTATCTGGAGCCGTGAATTCGACGCCAAGGACAGGCTCCTCCGATGCGAGGTTTTTGACCGTCATCTTACCGATGGCAACGGCACGGCCGAAACTCATTTGCAGTTCGGTCGGCTGACTCTCCAGCGAGATCGATTTGGCGATCAGCAGGTCCGCGTTCGAATCGAAGCTCGTAGCGGTCGGCTGTTGAGATGTGCGTGTGACGACTTTCATGTTGGTAATATCCGTATTGTTGGACGTAATCCATGCCGAGGCGGGATAAACCGCGTTATAAACGAGCGGAGTGTTCGTATTCTCCGGGAACGATACGGCGAATTTCGCCGTGCCGTCGCTTACCGTACCTTCCTGCGAGTTGGCGTATGTGGTTTTGGAGGCGGCCGTTTCGAACACCTGAAGGTATTCGCCGGTTTCGTTCCACGAGATTTTCCCCGTCAGGGGATCATACGTCGTACGGGAACCGGATGCCGATTCGAGTTCAGACGATGCGGTGACCGTCATCGTTACTTTACGACCGTTCGACGGGTCGGAAACCGTGTCGTCTTTGGAACAGGCTGCGAACAGAGATGCACACACTGCGACAGCCAAAATGGATTTGAAAAAAGTTTTCATAGTCGTAGGATGTGTTTGTTAGTATTCTCCGTAATCGGTGTCATTAACGCTGCCGCCTGCTTCGCCGGCTCCGCCATAGTCCAGGACAGTGCTGTTGGCAAAACCTTTCTCGATCGAGATGCTGTGGATCTCAACCGAAGGAGCGGAGTACGAAGTTCCCCCCCCCTTAACCGTAGATTCGTAGTGTTTTTTCATAATCATAGAGGTATTATGTTTGAGAGTTTTTACATCGTGTCCTGGTTATGGGCTACCACAAATATAGACAATATTCAATTAAGGAACAAGAAAGAATCCAAAATTCATCGAATCTTCATATTTCGATGCGGATTATGCGTGAAAGCGTCCGAAATTTAGTATAAATTGTCGAACATGCTCTGGCTTTTGTCGTATTTCAGGTCGGCGAGGGAAGCCGCTTTGACGCCGATGTTGAAACTCCAGCTCTGATAGTGGCCGAAGGGGACCCACGCGAACGACATTTGCCAGCAATGCAGGTCGCGCGAAATGGTGATGGAGGCCGGAGTCAGCTCCTTGGCCTGGAAGTCGTAACCGCCTTGGAATGTTATGCCCATCTTGGGTAGGATCGTAACGCTGCCGTTGATGCCGAGCGTTTGGGTGATGTTTTTCTGGTAGCCCGTCGTGCCGTTGTTGGTCGGTGATGCGGAGTAGCTGACCGTATAGTTGAATCCCAGGTTCCAGGGTAGCGAGAAGTCGTAGTAGGCCTGGGTCATGTATTGCCGTCGCAGGGCCGGGTTCATTTGCCCGTAAGGGTCGTAGAAAGGATTGGCGTAGGCCGGATCGACCGGGGCGCTGTTGATGTCGTTGATCGCCGGGGTGGAGTTGTCCTGGCGGGATTGGAACGTATAGCCGAACGAAGTGCTGGCCGATACCACACGGCCCGGGAAAAAGAGTTTGTTGATACGCTGGCCCTGCGGGGTGACCCGGTAAGGGTCGAGCGTAGCGTTGATATTGATGCCGAAATTTTGGAAAACGGTCGTGCGCAGCGAAATGGGGATGTTCGAAAGTCCCATGGAGTCGGCCAGGAAGTTATAGGATACCTGTCCGATGCGGAGTTCGTCGATCAGTTTGATCTTCTTCATACCCGAGGTATCGCGTTTGCTGAGCACCTTCATTTCGAGCGTCTGCGAGAGCGAGGCGTTGATGGCCATGGACTGACCGGAGCTGGGCACGCCGAAGATGCTCCCTTCGAAAGGCGAGTAGGTCTTGAAATTACCCAGCGTATCGCTCTGCACGGTCTTTACGTAGCCGTATTTCTGCTTGGAGAAGTCGGGGGCGTAGGAGAAGCTCACCGTCGGGGTGATCGTGTGGCGGATCGCCTGTATCTTGCGCGTTTTCTTCTTGGCCTCGTAGCGGCCATAGATGATCGTCGAGGCCTGCAGGCTGAAGTTGTAGTTGTACAGACGGTAGAACCCGTACTCCGGGTCGAGTTTGTCGATGCGGTTCAGCACCGGGTTCCAAACCTGCTCCTGTTTTTTGAAATACCACTTTTCGGTGTAGTTGATCGTAGGTCCGAAGTTGATATAGTTGAAGATGTTGTACGTCGCCGAGATGGGAATGCTATGCTCGAAGCCGTACTGCATGTTCTGGAGTGTTTCCTTGGTGAAGATTTCGGACTCTTTGGCGTTGGCCTTGTTGTTGAACTTGCCGGTGTAGCGGAGCGAAATCTTTTCGTACCATCGCTGCTTGCCCATCGCCTCCTTGCGTTTGAAGGGGTAGAAGGTCGAAACGTTGAAGACG
>OKXL01000709.1_pt1 | contig 10306 bp, 10 predicted proteins | sample 1615111 | NCBI WGS metagenome assembly OKXL01 (sample SAMN02674887, study PRJEB24791) | human gut metagenome, SKBSTL062 | isolation source: stool | host: Homo sapiens | place: USA | reverse complement strand
CTTGAAGTGCTTGGCGCAGATATACATGATCTTATCGCCGTTCAGCACCTGGCCCCGCTCGTCTACGGCAAGGCAGCGGTCCGCATCGCCGTCAAAGGCGAAGCCCACGTCCAGATGATGCTCCCGGACGTAGAGCTGCAAGCCCTCAATGTGGGTGGAGCCGCAGTCCGTGTTGATGTTCACGCCGTCCGGCTGATCGTTGATGACATAGGTCTTGGCCCCCAGAGCGTCAAACACTGCCCGGCCGATCATCCAGGAGCTGCCGTTGGCGCAGTCCAGACCAACCTTGTGCTTTTCAAAGGACCGGGAGGGCAGGCTGGTGAGATAGCCGATATAGCGGTTGCGGCCGGAGTAGAAATCGATGGTCTTGCCTACCTTTCCCTCGGTGGCCCAAGGGAGGTAAGCGGGATCACCGTCGATGAATGCTTCCAGCTCTGCCTGAAGGGCGTCGTCCATCTTCTCGCCCACGCCGTTCATCAGCTTGATGCCGTTGTCATAGTAGGGATTGTGGCTTGCAGAGATCATGATGCCGCAGTCGAAATCGTCCACCCGGGCGATGTAGGCAACACTGGGCGTGGTAGTGACGTGCAGCAGGTAGGCGTCTGCGCCGGAAGCGGTCAGGCCGGCGACCAGACTGTACTCGAACATATAGGAGCTGCGGCGGGTATCCTTGCCGATCACAATGCGGGCGGGTTCATTGTTGCCGTTGCGCTCACGCAAAGCGTTGTAATACCAGCCCAGATAACGACCAACCTTGTAGGCATGGTCAGCGGTCAGAGTGATTCCCGCCTCACCACGGAAGCCATCGGTTCCAAAATACTTTCCCACTATAAATCATCTCCCATCAAACTCATAGAGTTGCATACTGCATCTCATCAACTATTTCCATAGCAGAAAGCTGTGAATTCAGCGAGCCTTTTTTTAATATCTCGAATTCACTTATAATCTCCTGTCCGTTTTAATCATTTATAGCCAGTTTCTTATTTTCATCTTAAACTTTTCCGGCATGGCTCGCCTTAATCGCTCTTTAAATGATGCTTTTTTTAAATATCTTTTCCCAAGTATATCAAACTCCATTGCGTCAATAGCAGTCATAAACTGTTCACGATTTGGAGGTTTCTTGCACGATTCCGTTACTGCTATATTTCCCTTTAATGCCGCCTGAATCGGCACTTCCCGGAAGCACATATTTGCTTTTATAGAATCAAAAATTCCTTTTCCCTTTTCTGAATGTATAAGAATCATCGACAGTCCTTTATCATCATCCAAATCTGGGCAAATGTTTCCGCACCCCCAGAAATCAGCTAATGTCATGTCACTTTCGCGGTTTTCTTTTTTAAAGGAACAAGCGTAACAGGATGGTCTTAAACAAAGGTTCTGCAAGAACATTTGCATGAACAAATCCTTATAAAGGATTTGTTCGTACGAAGTATTATTTGTAAATTTAAATAATACTTCGAACTTTTTCCAGCCATGTTTTTTATGTCTGAAAAAAGTTCGACACGCAGTTGCGCCCGCGTGTCGTTCGCGGAAGCGAACATAATTCCCCCAAAGCTTAGGACTCGGCGAACCATGACATACAACATCTACACAAACTAGTTTTTCATAATCTTTTTGTAAATAAGCTTTTAGTCCTTCTATTTCGCACGGTGTTCCCGAAAAAAGAACTTTCACTCCATCTTCTAAAGCTTCTCTCGCCTGTTTATAGGTTGACCCAATTTCACTTTGAACATATTTGCTCCCTTGTAATTTTTCAATATCCTCCACCTTGCTCACTGCAATATGATGTACTTTTTTGCAATCATCTGACATTGCAGCACCAAAGACAATCCCCCCTCTTCAATAATTCTCCGTGCCAATAAGCAAAAAATGCCTCCAGAAGAACTGTTCAGCCTTTCTTCCTCATTGTTATTGTACGCAGCATAGCACAATGGTTCGCCTGACCGTTTTTTGCTAACATTCAGTACAGGACAAACTTTTTCGCACATTCCACAGTTAACACACTTATTTTTCTCTACAACCGGATAAAGAAAGCCCTCTTCATCAGCACACATAGTAATGCACTGTTTGGGGCATATCTGTTCGCAGGCTGAGCAACCACAACATTGTTCCTTTTTTTCGATCTTAATCATAACCCCTCCTGTTTTAGACACCTTATCCACCGGTATTAAGGATCATATAAATCCAACGATTTTTAAAGCTTTTTCGTGTTTTTTTAACATCAGCTGTCCTATATAAACTATTGCAAAACTAATCAAAGCTGTAAAAACAAATCTTATCCCTGACATAATCAACCAATTTTCATTTATAATAAAGCATTTGACAACGCTAAGGATGAGCATATGAATATAAAAAATTCCGTAAGAGCAGTCTCCAATCTTTTTTATCACAGATGGCTTATTTAACATATTGTTTTCTGCATTTTTTAAAATCAGTCCTATAACCGCCGTAGCATACAGGAAAGAACCAAATGTTATCTGACTTGTGTAAAAGCCCACTTCCATTCCAAGCATTTTTAACGCAAAAGCCTCAAAGCAGCTCAATATCCATGTCCCTATAACAAAACCCAAATTACATTTTAATTTCATTCCGTTTCGAACTTGAAGCCCCAAGTAGTAAAACAGAAACCACGCCATAAATGGTGTTTCATAAAATAACGGTTGTTTTTTAGCAATAAAATTCCACGCATATATAAAGACCAAATATCCCGGAGTGATAAACCATAGTATTCTACTCACAATAGATTTTTTCTTTATAATACGAGCCAACCACGGCGTTAAAAATGTAAGCTGTATAAGAACCACAATATAATAAAACGGAGCGGAAGCTTTCCCTAGAAATATTTTTCCTAATAGTTTAATCCAGTTTATTTCATTTCCGTTATAAGCACTTATAAAGCAGGAGAGCATGCTGTATATGAGCGACCAAAAAATGAAGGGCACGCATAGTCCCCCCCCCCCCCCCGATTTATAATCCATCTTTTAGCACTGAATCGTTTAGAGGACACTTTATCAATATTCACAAAATATCCTGCCATAAAAACAAAAATCGCAACTGCAAAATTTATTATCTGACGAATTATAACAATTCCATTATTAAAATCATAACATTGTAGCGAGTGAATCAGCACTACGGCAAGAATGCAAATACCTCTAACACTCTGCCAATATATATTCTTCTCATTACTCATATTTACTTCTTTCCTCTTTGTAACAGCTTAGCTACCAGGGCCTTTTCCTCTACATTCATTCCGAAATTCCACATACTTACTATATACACCATTGTATAAACAACAATAAAGAACAGATATTCTGATATTTTTTTAAACGTAACACATCTCATAATGAAACCGCCCACAACTACTGGCGCTATCATTCCTTTTGAAAGAGACAAAACGCTTTTCCAAAAAGCGATCATATCCAAACCAATTCCGAATTGATAATAAATATTGATAATAATGCCGTTGGCCAAAATCAAGCCAATTGCAGTTCCCATCGCCGAACCCACCGGCCCAAATGCTTTTGCAAGAGGAATACTAATCACAACATTGAGCAAAGCCATTATAAAATAAATAATTGCGCGCACTTGATGCTTATTGACCGCCCTCTGGATTTCAATTCCAAGATTCTGAATCAATGGAATCATCGCCGGAAGAATTAGTAGCAATGCTACAGGATACGCCTGCGCATATTCTATTGTCGAATAAATATTGGTAATAAAGTATCTTCCAAAAATTACAAATCCAGAAGCAACAAGCATCAGAATCAAATATTGTACTCGACCAACACGAATCATCAACTGTGTAAATTGTTTGTTCATATTTGTTTTTTCCTCTGCCGCAATACGGTTTACCCGCGGTGCAAACACAGAAGAAATCGCAGTCGAAAAATTCATCACCAACGTGTTTATTTGCGCACCAACACCATAAATAGCGACTGCTCCCGTACCAGAAACCCATCCTAGTATAAATTTATCTACTGACCAGTTAATCTGATCAATTACCATATTTAAAAACAGGAAGAAACTAAACTGCGCAATTTCACGTAAAACATGAAAATCAAATTGGTCAAATGCAAATTGTATTTTTAAGATTTTAACGCAATAAAATACATTGACCAAAAGTTTTGCTATCGTTATAAATGTTGTTACTCCTACCACCGCTACTGAGCCAAATCCCATCAGCAGAAGGGGAAAAGCCAACAATGGATTGCACAATACGCCAATCAATGTAACTAATCGTTGAAAAAGAAATTTTTCATGGGCACTGACCATAGAATCCAGTAGCCCAGAGGGGAACGTCAACGCTATGTTCACGACCAGAATCCGCATCAAAATTTGAGCCGTATGTAATTCTTGATCCGTTAGTTTATTACCGAAGATTTGTTTGGGAAATTGAGCAAGAATCATTCCGCAAACAAATGCAGTTAATGACATTAACATAAATAATGTCAAAAACATACCATTCAGTCGTGCAATCCCTTTCGCATCATTTTGTGCCTTTTTCTTTGAATAGAAACGAAGGTAAGCTCCCGTAAAGCCAAGACTAAATAGGCTAAGATAGCTAACAAAGCTTCCAACTAATGTATATAGGCCATATTCACTCTGACCTAAAAGATGAATCATTACCGGCGTATACAAAAGCTGAATCAGCATATTGATTCCGGTCGATACATACGAAAGAACAATTCCAATTTTAAGCTGGTTGCTGCTCAACATTCTATGTCCCCCAATGCAGCCTTCAAAAACTCATATGACTTATCTGCCTGCACCTTTAAAATTTTATTAGCATTGCTATAATCAGGAGTCGAAAGTTTATTACTACTGTTTTCATAGCAATTCAATAATCCACTCTGTTCTAAAATGTCTGTTACACGATGGTTATTATTTGTTTTTCCCTGATTTTTAAAACGTGACAAGGCCCAAAATGGTCTGTTGAAGATTACGGAAAATGCAGTTGCATGGAAAGAATCCGTTACAACTCCTGCTGCATTTTCAATCAACCCTAAGAACTCTTGCGGAGAAGCTGCTGAAATTTGAATATCTCCAAAATTATCATCCAACTGATTATAACCATTTAGATATGGAATTGTGACAAGCTTGCAAGAGTTTTCTTTTGCAATTTTTATTGCACGTTCATGCTGTTCCTTATTTGATCCTAGGAGATAACAAAAAATATAGGGCGTTTTAATATGCGGTTCTTGCACAATTTCATGCCAGTCTGCCGCAGAAAGCAAAAAGACCGGGTCCAAAACAACAGAGACCTTTTTGCCACTCATCTGCTCAAAATAAGGAATTACACTTTTTTCTCTAACAGAGATTGCCGTAAATTCTGGCAGATTTTTTTTGAAAATTTCATCCTGCCATTTTCCAAATTTTGTACTCGCACTGCTTGCTGCATAAGAAATTCTTTTCGTATCCCTCTTAGCAAACCCAAGACAAAAAGCGTCTAAATCAATTCCACCATTCCATACCTGATCACTACCCGTGATTAGATGCGTAAACATTTCTGCACAATCTTCAACCGTATTATACCTATAGATTTTTTCTGTATGGGGAATAATTGCTTCAAACTGTCTAAATGCGTTTATTCTTGCGGTGGAGTCCAAAGTTTTTTTTCTTTTATTAAAAAAAGCTTTTAGCCGATTACACACCATCTTTGCATTTTCGGCAAATGAACGGTATTGTAAACTATGCTTAAGTTTTTCTTTGATTGGCGTCGGAGAAATTGTGTAGCTGATTTGAACGCACTCACCACTCTCCCCAACAAGCTTTTGAACTGCTCTTTGCAATGCATATGACTGCAGCATCCCTCCATAATTGATATTATTTTTGTAGAGGGTCATTATTCCAATTTTTTTCATGCTTTCCCCCATTTACATCAATTCAGAAGTGTATCAAAAAAGCGAATAAATTCTTCAGAAATCACCTTGCGGTCATACTTTGCAGCGGTTTTCAAGCCATTTTGAACGATTTGTTTCCGTTCATCATCCGAGATTAAGGCAGCTTCTTCTATTGTTTCTGCCAGCTGTTCTATATTCCCCTTTTCGAACATCAGACAGTTGTCCTTGTCTGTCGCATATGTGGCAATTCCAGAATTATTGCTGCAAATGCAAAACGTTCCGCAGGCCATTGCTTCAAGGCCTACTAATCCCAAACTCTCACTCTCACTCGCAAACAAAAAGAGATTCAACGAGCTGTAGTAGTTTGTCAAGTCTTTTTGTGCACAAAAAGACCGCTTTTCCGTGATATTTTTTAGGTCAAGTTTTTCCAGTTCTTCTTCCAACAAGTCATCCTGATCTCCGCTGCCCACAATCAGCAATTTTAAATTGGGGATAATATTTTTTTCTTGAACCATTTTCACCGCTTTTATAGCCGTATCCCAGCCTTTTCCTGCAGTAATTCGCCCAATCAAGCCAATGTAATAAGCACTCTCTTCCAATCCACACTGTTTCCGTGCTTTTTGCATATCAACTGGGTAGAGGATTTCCCGGTTGACACCGCCAGAGGGTGATACAAAAATTTTATCAGTCGGATAATCAAACGTCTTAGCAACCATCTCTTTAAAATAGGAAGATGGAACAATTACTCGATCTGCAAATGGCAAGATTTTCCGAGAACGTTCAATATTTCTTCCGTCATCTTCTTTCGTTTGAATCACCACGTCATTACCATGAGCATTCTCGACCAAATACATCTTAGGACGAATTCTTTTTAGAATGCGGGCTGGAACCGCTGTATGCGAGACAAAGTGCGCATACAGACAATCGTATCCACCAAAGGCTCCAAGAAAGACGCATTTCGTGTAAGCCCAACAGTAGGCAAGTAAACGTACAAATTTATTATCACATTTTGGTATGGAGCAAACGCTTACCTTGTATCCACCGTTTCGTAAAATTGCAGCGGAATTTTGGACAAAGACGCCATAATGCGGGTATTTCTTCGACGGATACATATTACTTAAAATCAATATTTTCTTCATATTTTCACACATTCTTTCGTAACATTTTTACACGAAAGTGCCATTCCAATAAATATACCAAATCCAATGCTGTACTGTGAAAAGAAAGATGTTTCACCCAACGAGGCAATTGTTAAATAAGCCAACGAAAACAGCCCTGCGTACCATGAGTTTCTATCATATTGAAGGAGTGACATAACATCGACTAAAAGCACTGCTATCATCATAGCAAAAGCAATCGTCCCAAGAAATCCAAACTGACCTGTTATACACGCCCAAAACGCATCATAGTATGCCGTCTTATTATACGGCAATAAATCTGTTCCCCTGCTCGTTGTAATTGCTGCAACTGAACAAAACGTTCCAAATCCATTTCCGAGCGGAAAAAACTTCTTTGCTCTCTCAATTCCTGCATTTAAAAGAATTGAACGTGGCGAATAGTGCGATGGTGTAAAAAAGTAAATAACCAGTTTATCCATTGCCACAAAGAGAACTGCCATAATTCCAGTTGGAATTATGATAACCAATCTATTCCAAAGCGATTTCACACTCGGTGCCTTATTCGTTATCCAATAAATCAGGAATGCAAGACAAAGAAATCCCCATGCTTTGCTTCTCGTTGTCAAAGCAATCACAACTGCGTCCATTATCATAAACGCCCATGGCGTTTTATTTCCCTGTGTATAAATTAAAACAATTAATGCCGCAATAGAATATGCTGCAAGATATGTTGGATTAGAATACATTAGATATAGATACTTCGAGGCAAGCCCAAGAATCGCATTATCGTAACCGACCTGAAAAAATGGCGAAAAGAACCAGTCATGTATTGCTAAAACAAACATACCCACAATATATATTTGTGTGATTCTTTGGAGTCCATCCTTTAATCTCAGATCCACGTCATTATAGAAAATAACTTTTGCTCCAGCTATTCCTAAAAACATTTTGCTGCTTGTTAAAACATCTAAAAAAATGTACGAAACGGTCTGATCCGAATTCATTAAATTAGATGCCAGCCCAATTAGAATGAGCATCAAATATGATGTTAAAACAATCATTCCATGCCGAGATTCTTTTATTACAAAATGATTTCTCACAAGATTCAAAAAAATCATTCCAGAACATATAATCGCCAAAATCTCGTCATAAAATCCAAAGATTGTAAGCCCAATTGTCACAAAACAATCTTGGAAAAGGAATAAGACATATAGGATTATCAGTAATCGATTTTTCCACGTTGTTCTTCCAATCATAGTTGTTTTCATATTAATGACAATTCTGCCATCAATCGTTACTCCTTTTCTTTACGAACTCTTCAAAGTCCCCGATTATTCTTACCGGATTTCCTCCAACAACCGTCCCCTCAAGCACATCTTTGCAAACTACTGTCCCCCCCCCAACGACACAATTGGGTCCAATCTTTTTACCGGGCAAAATAATTGTTCCTGTCCCAATCAACACATTATCAAAAATTTCAGTGGGTGCTGTAAAATATTTGAATTTGTTGGTTTTATACTTTGTATTCAACAGAGCATTTGAAATATCATGATTGATAAAAGTAACATCCGATGCAATTTTCACATTGTCATGGATAAAAATCAGTTCTGGATCACCCGGCATTTTCCATGGATGCCAATAGCAGTTCTCTCCCATAGAACCAAACAACTTGTGTTTACGTATATATTCCGCTCGCCGGTATCCCTCACCGCAAAGGAGCAGCCGAACAGAGTGGTACATCTTTACAAATGTTCTCATCCACCTCTTTGCATTCATAGTTACCCCTCCAAAAACGTCTTCTCGTATTCTCCCACGATTTTTTCCCAGCTATATGCATCTCGCACCCGGTCGGTACTTCTTTTGTCCAACAGGGCGATTGTATCTGCATCCAGTGCGTCAGCCTGCTCCAGCAAGGCAGCCAAATTGCCAGAATCCTTCGACCAGTACAGAGCGCTGTCTTCGCCAACTTCTTTGTTAAAGCCAACGCCCAAAAGCAAATTCAACCGGGTACTGGCAAGTGCCTCCAACAGACTGGGATTAGTGCCACCGACTTCGTGACCGTGCAGATAACCGTAAGCTTCCTCGCGGATTTTTTTCAGCAGGTCCTGATCGTACACCGTGCCAACAAATTTGATGCGCTTATCCTTTTCGAAACCGGTTTTTTCACGAAGCTGCTCATAGAACTTGTTATGCTCTACGTTTGTGATAATAACGAGGTCTTTTTCGGTCTTGCTGCGCATAAACTCTGTGATCATGGTCTCATAGTTGTTCTCCGGAACAAAACGGCCAACGATCAAATAATAATCCCCACGGTTGACATTGAACTGCGTATACCATTCGTTCAGCTTTTCCTCATCGCACTGAGAGCGATCAGTATACGCGCCATACGCAATAAACGTGGTATCCTTCACCCGACTGCCATAAGTATCTTTGATGTATTTCTCAATATTGACAGAATCGCAGATTGCCAAATCGCTGTTCTCGACCAGACACTTTTCGCAATACCGCAGAAAAGCTTTGGCCGGAGCGCTCCACTTACTGCGCTTCCACTCCAACCCATCTGGGTTGCAGTAGACCTTTGCGCCAAGTTTGTGCAACTTTTTGGCGTGCGGAATCAGCAAAGGTCCAATTCTGCATCCCAGAATACAGACGATTACTTTCTCCTGCGGATGCTGTTTTGCCCATTCTTCCACCTGATTCAGAACCAGACCCACATGGAAAATGCGTCCGGGAGCGCCGGGTAGCGGAACGCGAACATTAAAGCAGTCTGCATCATTGTGTTCGAAATGTTTTTCGTCATTGTTCATACAAGAAACATGATACTTTAGATTCTTAGACTGTTTACCTGCTGTCAGATTTTCGACAAAGGTTTCAAATCCACCATACTGTGCCGGAATACCTTTGCTGCCTACAATAAAAACATGTGTCATAAAATTAAATTCCCCTTAGTTATTGATAATCAAATATATCGCTACGATTCTTGTTCCCTTTGGATTCAGTGCAATCACAACGATCCTTGTCTTCATTGGGTGTTTTTCTAAATCCATTGCGGGTTGAGTTAGGTTTTCGCCCCGCTTTGGATCATAGCAATGAACTGGAACATACTCATCAATGCTTGCAATATAGCGTGTCTGATAGGTGCTTGAAACGCTAACGTCCGGCTTAAACAAAAGGCTGCCCTCCTGATAGGTAAGCGTTCCATTGAGCAGAATACCGTCCTGTGCATCAACGCCCGCGAGCTGATTTGCAAATATCAGTTCTTGCGGGTACTCCTTAAGCCTCACTCCCGTATTGGCCGTGATCTTATCCAATACATAAACTCCCTCTGGATACTCGTGCGTATCACAA
>OKXL01000696.1_pt1 | contig 10527 bp, 10 predicted proteins | sample 1615111 | NCBI WGS metagenome assembly OKXL01 (sample SAMN02674887, study PRJEB24791) | human gut metagenome, SKBSTL062 | isolation source: stool | host: Homo sapiens | place: USA | reverse complement strand
AAGCGAATCGCAACCGTTCGACTATTCTTCCGAAAACCGTTTTAATTCCGCGATCTCCTCCGCCCAACGCGATTCGTCGGGGGTTTCGAGAATCAGCGGCATATTCCGCAAAGAAGGAATTCATATTCTATATTTTTTGAAATATGCAGGGCTTTCGTTACTTTTGTCGCCAGAAATTAATGACTTCTATGGGGCGCAAATTCGCTGCGGTACTTTGCTCGACCCTCCTGCTCTCGCCGGGATGGCTCGGAGGAACGGGATTCACCCTCCTGTTCGGATTGGTGCCGCTGCTCTGGATCAGCGATTCGTACGACGCTTCCCGCCGCTCGTGGTGGAAAGTTTTCGGCTGGGCGCTCCTCACCTTCGTACTCTGGAATGTTTCTACGATCTGGTGGATCTGGCTGGCCACTCCCGTAGGCCCTTTCGCCGCGACGATCGCCTCGTCTTTCCTGAACATGGTCGCCTTCATGCTCTTCCATACGGTTTCGAAAAAGGGACCGAAGGCATTGGCCTACACGCTGCTCGTTTCAGGCTGGATCGCCACGGAGTACTGGTACACGACCGGCGACTTCTCCTGGCCCTGGCTGCTGCTGGGCAACGGATTCTCGCACGAAGTGTGGGCCGTGCAATGGTACGAATACACGGGCATCTTCGGCGGTACGCTCTGGGTGCTTCTCTCGAATATCCTGCTTTACGAGGCCTGGCGCCGTCGGCGCGACGCAAAAGCCTGGACCTGGGCCGGAGCGGTCGTACTCCTTCCGATTCTCGTTTCGCTGGGCATTTTCTGGAGTTACGAAGCACCTGACGAAGGCTCGGTCACGGTATCCGTAGTGCAGCCCAACATCGACTGTTACGACAAATTCGCTGCGGGAACGGAGCAGATGCAGGAAAGGCTGCTGCTCTCGATGATCGAAGAGGCTCCCGCAGGCTCCGACTTCATCGTACTGCCCGAAACGGCAGTGCCGGGCACGCTTGCCAAGGACTATTACAACATCAAGAGCGACTACGTGCTGGAGGTGGACATCACGCCCAACCGCGCCGATGCCTGCTCGCACTACGGCGTGGCGCGCGACCTGTACGCCTACCTGGTGCAGAACGGCAAGCCCGCCGCCTTGAAGAAACCCTCTGTAGAGGCTTTTGCCGTCGATAACCACGACCTCGACATCCGGGTGACGGTAGAGAACAGCGAAGCCTGCCCGCACTATGCCGGCGTCACCGTGAAAGGCGTCACCGTAAAGGAAAGCCCCGAATGGTTGCAGAACAAGCTACGCATCATCGGCCTGCGCCCTATTAATAATGTGGTGGACATCACGAACTACATCGTCCACGCATTCGGCCAGCCGCTCCACTGCTTCGATGCGGACAGGATTAAGGGCGGCGAGGTCATTGTAAAGACCCTGCCCGAAGGCACTCCCTTCACTACCCTGGACGGCGTGGAACGCAAGCTCAACGGACGCGACCTGATGATTTGCAACCGGGAAGAGCCCATGTGCATCGCCGGAGTGTTCGGCGGACTGGATTCAGGCTCCACCGAAACCACGAAGGACGTGTTCCTCGAAAGCGCTTATTTTCACCCCACCTGGGTGCGTAAGACCGCCCGCCGCCACGGCCTGAATACGGATGCTTCCTTCCGCTTTGAAAGAGGCGTCGACCCCAACGCCACCCTTTACTGCCTGAAGCTGGCGGCACTGATGGTGAAGGAACTTGCCGGCGGCACCATCTCTTCCGACATCAAGGATGTATGCGCCGCTCCCGCCCGCGACTTCCGGGTGGAACTCTCTTACGGGAAGGTACACGCGCTGATAGGCAAGGAGATTCCGGCAGAGACGATAAAAAGCATCGTGACGAGCCTGGAGATGAAGATTGTAGGCGAAACGGCAGAGGGCCTGACGCTCGACGTGCCGCCATACCGCGTGGATGTGCAGCGCGACTGCGATGTGATAGAGGACATCCTCCGTATTTACGGATATAATAATGTGGAGATTCCCACAGCCTTGAAGTCCAGCCTGACAACGAAGGGCGAGTGCGACAAGTCCAACCGTCTGCAGAACCTGGTTGCCGAGCAACTGGTGGGCTGCGGTTTCAACGAAATCCTGAACAACTCGCTGACGCGCGCCGCCTATTATGACGGATTGGAATCTTATCCCGCCAAGAACCTCGTGATGCTGATGAATCCGCTCAGCGCCGACCTGAACGCCATGCGCCAGACACTGCTTTTCGGCGGACTGGAGAGCATCGCGCACAATGCCAACCGCAAGAATGCCGATTTGAAATTCTTTGAGTTCGGCAACTGCTATTACTTCAACGAAGAGAAGCGTAACCCCGAAAAGGCGCTCGCTCCTTATTCCGAAGACTATCACCTGGGCCTGTGGGTTACCGGCAAGAGAGTGTCCAACTCATGGGCGCATCAGGACGAGGACAGTTCGGTGTACGAGCTGAAAGCGTATGTCGAAAACATATTTGCCCGTCTGGGCTTGCAGATGCACGACCTGGTAGTGGGCAACCTTACGGACGATATTTACGCCGCTGCCCTGTCCGTGCAGACAAAGGGCGGCAAGCGCCTTGCCACGTTCGGCGTGGTGACAAGGAAGCTCCTGAAAGCGTTCGACATCGACAACGAGGTGTACTATGCCGACCTGAACTGGAAAGAGCTGATGAAGGCCATCAGGAACGTGAAGGTAAACTATACCGAAATCTCCAAATTCCCGGCCGTGAAGCGCGACCTCGCTTTGCTGATTGACAAGAAGGTGCAGTTTGCCGAAATCGAGAAGATTGCCTACGAAACGGAGAAGAAGCTGCTGAAAGAAGTCTCCCTCTTCGACGTCTATGAAGGCAAGAACCTGGAAGCCGGCAAGAAATCGTATGCCGTAAGTTTCCTGTTGCAGGACGAGAATGCCACACTGAACGACAAGCAGATTGACAAAGTGATGCAGAAGCTGATTGCCAACCTGCAGAACCGACTGGGAGCCGTGCTGCGGTAAAAACAAGCTGACCCGCTATGAAGAAGTATGATATAAAACCGGATCACCATATCAGAGCCAAAAGAGCGTCTCTGACGGGCCTGACCATAGGGCTGCTCCTCTTGTTTCAGGCAGTAAGGGTGCTTTGGCACTTCCCTGAGAACGAGGGCTGGAGAAATGCCCTGGCAGGGGTGAGCGGTCTGATATGCCTGCTGATGTGCGGCGTGTCATATTGGAGGTATCGGAAACTGACGCGGCAGTAAAGACAGAAACCAATTAAAGAACAAATTAAAATATACAATCCAATGGGAAGAGCGTTTGAATATAGAAAAGCTGCCAAATTGAAAAGATGGGGTCACATGGCTAAGACCTTTACAAGACTGGGTAAACAAATTGCTATTGCGGTGAAAGCCGGCGGACCCGAACCGGAAAACAACCCTGCACTGCGTTCGGTTATCGCTACCTGCAAGCGCGAGAACATGCCGAAGGACAACATCGAGCGTGCCATCAAGAATGCAATGGGCAAGGATCAGAGCGACTACAAGAGCATGACCTACGAGGGATACGGACCTCACGGTGTGGCCGTATTCGTGGATACACTGACCGATAACCCCACCCGCACGGTGGCCGATGTGCGCAGCGTGTTCAACAAGTTTGGCGGAAACCTGGGCACAATGGGCTCACTGGCTTTCCTGTTCGACCACAAATGTGTGTTCACTTTCAAGAAGAAAGACGGCATGGATATGGAAGAATTCATCCTCGACATGATCGATTTCGACATCGACGAAGACTACGAAGAGGACGAAGAAGAAGGCACAATCACCATCTACGGTGACCCGAAGAGCTACGCAGCCATCCAGAAGCACCTGGAAGAGGGCGGCTTTGAGGATGTGGGCGGCGAGTTTACCTACATCGCCAACGACCTGAAAGATGTGGAGCCTGCACACCGCGAGACCATCGACAAGATGGTGGAACGCCTGGAAGAGTTTGACGACGTGCAGACGGTGTACACCAATATGAAGCCGGAAGAAAGCGAAGAGTAATGACGTATACTTACAAGACCAAAGGTACGTGCAGTACCAATATCGAGCTTGAGGTGGAAGACGGCATCGTGCGGAACATCGCGTTCTGGGGCGGATGCAACGGCAATCTGCAAGGGTTGTCGCGCCTGGTTGCCGGGATGCCGGTGAAAGAGGTGATTTCACGTCTGGAAGGTATCCGCTGCGGCGGACGTCCCACTTCCTGTCCCGACCAGTTGTGTAAGGCATTGCACGAGATGGGATATTGATTCTGCTGCTCTGATTGAAGGTGTAAGAGGGCGTGATGATTTTTTAGGCACGGATTACGCGGATTTCACGGATTTTGATAAAAAAAGAATTAAGAAAATCCGTGTAATCCGCGTAATCCGTGCCTAAAAGAGATCGTCAAGTGTATTTCAACCACTCTCTTTCAGAGACCTTGAGAACTTCACGGACTTCACGGAAAGGAAATCAGGAAAAACTGTGTTTTCCGTACGGGTATATTCATCCCACGAGGTGGATAAATTTGTCTTGCGGGATGAATTTATCCGTCTCGTGGGATGATTTTTTGGGGTTGGCAAGGCAACGTGTCTGCCATTTTGAACCAACTTATGGTGCATTTGTTTTTTATTTGAGTACTTTTACATCCTCAAAACAAGAACAACATAATAATGAAGAATATTTTTAAAGACTTGCAACGGAAAGACCACAAACGCTATTTGGGTGGTCTGGACGTGTTCAGATATATCGGACCGGGACTGCTGGTGACGGTAGGTTTCATCGACCCCGGCAACTGGGCGTCGAATTTTGCGGCGGGGTCGGAGTTCGGCTACTCGCTGCTGTGGGTGGTGACGCTCTCTACCGTCATGCTGATAATCCTGCAACACAACGTGGCGCACCTGGGCATCGTGACGGGACTGTGCCTGTCGGAAGCCGCCACGCAGTACACTCCCAAATGGGTGTCGCGCCCTATATTGGGTACGGCGGTGCTGGCTTCCATATCCACTTCCCTTGCCGAAATATTGGGCGGGGCCATCGCGCTGCAAATGTTGCTGGACATCCCCATAATATGGGGTTCGGTGCTGACTACGGTTTTCGTGTCCATAATGCTTTTCACCAACTCCTACAAGAAGATTGAAAGGGCCATCATCGCCTTCGTGTCCGTCATAGGGCTTTCGTTCATCTACGAGCTTTTCCTTGTCAGGATAGACTGGCCTGTGGCGGTGCAGGGGTGGGTGACTCCTTCGTTCCCCCAGGGGAGCATGCTCATTATCATGAGTGTGCTCGGAGCCGTGGTGATGCCCCATAACCTGTTTCTCCATTCGGAGGTGATACAGAGCCACGAGTACAACAAGAAGGACGATGCCTCTATCCGCAGGGTGCTGAAGTACGAATTGTTCGACACGCTCTTCTCCATGATTGTGGGATGGGCCATTAACAGTGCGATGATTCTGCTGGCCGCCGCCACTTTCTTCAAGGGAGGGATTCAGGTGGAGGAGTTGCAGCAGGCGAAGTCGCTGTTGGATCCGTTGCTGGGCAGTAGCGCCGGCGTGGTGTTTGCGCTGGCATTGCTGATGGCGGGCATCTCCTCGACGATTACAAGCGGCATGGCGGCAGGTTCCATCTTTGCCGGTATCTTCGGCGAGTCGTACCACATCAGGGACAGCCACTCGCAGGTGGGGGTAATCCTTTCGTTGGGCATCGCGCTGCTGTTGATTTGTTTTATCGGCGACCCGTTCAAGGGACTGCTGATTTCGCAGATGATACTGAGCATCCAGTTGCCGTTTACGGTGTTCCTGCAGGTGAGCCTCACCTCGTCCCGCAAAGTGATGGGGCAGTATGTGAACAGCAAATGGAGCACATTCGTGCTCTATACGATTGCTGCCATCGTGACGGTATTGAATATTATGCTGCTGATATCGAGTTTGTAATGAACGCTGCTTGCCGGATGAACGATTGCAACCTGACGAACGATTGCAAGCGGACGAACGATTGCTGCCGGACGAACGATTGCTGCCGGACGAACGATTGCTGCCGGGCGGATAATTAAAAAAAATATATATACGGAAATGAAGATTATAACCTATAACGTAAACGGTTTGCGGGCCGCCGTGTCCAAAGGACTGCCCGAATGGCTGGCAAAGGAACAGCCGGACGTGCTGTGCCTGCAGGAGACCAAATTGCAGCCGGAGCAATATCCTGCGGAGGCGTTGGATGCATTGGGATACAGGCATTATCTGCATTCAGCCCGGAAGAAAGGGTATAGCGGAGTCGCCATCCTGACGAAACGCGAGCCGGATCATGTGGAATACGGCATGGGCATGGAGGAGTACGATAGCGAAGGACGGTTTGTCCGTGCCGATTACGGCGATCTGTCCGTGGTGAGCGTCTATCACCCTTCGGGAACGAGCGGCGACGAGCGCCAGGCCTTTAAGATGGAGTGGCTGGAACACTTCCGGCGCTATGCGGTGGAACTGCTGCGCACCCGTCCCAAACTGGTGTTGTGCGGGGACTATAACATCTGCCACGAGGCGATAGACATTCACGACCCGGTGCGCAATGCCACCAACAGCGGCTTCCTGCCCGAAGAGAGGGAGTGGATGACCCGCTTCCTGAACGAGGGCTTCATCGATACCTTCCGCCTGTTGCACCCCGACAGCCGGGAGTACACCTGGTGGAGCTACCGCTTCAACTCGCGGGCGAAGAACAAAGGCTGGCGTATCGACTATTGCATGGCAAGCGAGGCGGTGCGTCCGATGCTGAAAGAGGCGCGTATCCTGAACGATGCGGTACATTCGGATCATTGCCCCATGATGTTGGAATTAACAGATTAAGATATGACGATGAAAGACAGAGTGGAAAAAGCCGTTGAACTGTTCAAGAGCGGCTATAATTGTTCGCAGTCCGTCGTGGCTGCCTTTGCAGATATGTATGGTTTTACGCAGGAACAGGCGTTGCGCATGTCCGCCTCGTTTGGCGGCGGCATCGGACGGATGCGGCAGACGTGCGGCGCCGCCTGCGGCATGTTCCTGCTGGCGGGACTGGAGAAAGGTGCCGTAGACGGCAAGGATAGTGAGGGCAAAGCCGCCAACTATGCGCTGGTGCAGCAGCTTGCCGAGGAATTCAGGAAACGCAACGGCTCGATGATTTGCGCCGAACTGTTGGGACTGAAGAAGCCCGAAGGCTCTTCCACCCCCGAAGCCCGCACGGAGCAGTATTACGCCAAGCGTCCCTGCGCCAAAATGGTGGAAGAGGCGGCGGCAATATGGGCGGAGTATCTGGAAAAACAGCGGAAATAGGGCAAATCGTGCCGTTTCTCCGGCTGAAAATGGAAAAAATGAGAGTTAACGTGCTATATAACATAAAAATAACTATCTTTGCCGCCGAAATAAAATCGGTCTTCTCCATGGGGGGAAACGGATTTTCAAGCATGTCTAACTAAAAACAAAGAGAAAATGTTAAAAGAAAAAGCCGGTGAAATCGCAGGAAAAATTTGGAACGCACTGAATGAAACCGAAGGTTTAACCGCAAAACAAATCAAAAAAGCTACAAAATTGGTGGATAAAGATTTGTTCCTGGGTCTTGGATGGTTATTGAGAGAGGACAAAATCTCTACTCAAGAAGTTGAAGGCGAACTGTTTGTGAAGCTGAACTAAGAAAGTGATTGGAATGTTATAAAAAATGCGTTGATACATTGGATATGTTATCAACGCATTTTTTTTGTGCGCTCCTTTTCGTATCTTTGTCCAAGATACACTATCTTTGCACTCCAAAAACTTTAGAAACGAATGAAAAAGAATATACGTAACTTTTGTATCATAGCCCATATCGATCATGGCAAATCAACGTTGGCCGACCGCCTGTTGGAGTTCACCAATACCATCCAAGTAACCGAAGGACAGATGCTGGATGATATGGATTTGGAAAAGGAGAGAGGTATCACCATCAAGAGCCATGCCATCCAGATGGAGTATGTGTACAAGGGCGAGAAGTATATCCTGAACCTGATTGACACTCCGGGACACGTGGACTTCTCCTACGAGGTGTCGCGCTCCATCGCCGCCTGCGAGGGCGCACTGCTCATTGTGGACGCTTCGCAGGGCGTGCAGGCGCAGACCATCTCCAACCTTTACATGGCCATCGAGCACGATTTGGAGATTATCCCCGTTATCAACAAATGCGACATGGCAAGCGCCATGCCCGAAGAGGTGGAGGATGAAATCGTGGAACTGCTCGGCTGCAAGCGCGAAGAGATTATCCGCGCCTCCGGCAAGACGGGCATGGGCGTGGAGGAAATCCTTGAGGCGGTAGTCGAGCGCATCCCGCATCCCGAAGGCGATGAGGAAGCGCCTTTGCAGGCACTGATTTTCGACTCCGTATTCAACTCGTTCCGGGGCATCATCGCCTACTTCAAGATTGTGAACGGCGTGATTCGCAAAGGAGACAAAGTGAAGTTCTTCAATACGGGCAAGGAATACGATGCGGACGAAATCGGCGTGCTGAAGATGGATATGGTTCCCCGTCAGGAGCTGCGTACGGGCGACGTGGGGTATATCATTTCGGGTATCAAGACTTCCAGGGAAGTGAAGGTGGGCGACACGATTACGCACATAGCCCGTCCGTGCAAGGAGGCGATTGCCGGCTTCGAGGAAGTGAAGCCGATGGTCTTTGCCGGCGTATATCCCATTGAGGCGGAAGACTTCGAGGACCTGCGCTCTTCGCTGGAGAAGTTGCAGTTGAACGACGCCTCGCTGACCTTCCAGCCCGAATCGTCACTGGCGCTGGGCTTCGGTTTCCGTTGCGGATTCTTAGGACTGCTCCACATGGAGATTGTGCAGGAACGCCTGGACCGCGAATTCGATATGAACGTGATTACCACCGTGCCGAACGTGTCGTACAACATCTACGACAAGCAGGGGCACATGACCGAGGTGCACAACCCCGGCAGCATGCCCGACCCCACCCTGATAGACCGCATCGAAGAGCCTTATATCCGCGCCTCGGTGATTACCGCCACGGACTATATCGGCCCCATCATGACGCTCTGCCTGGGCAAGCGCGGCGAACTGGTGAAGCAGGAATACATTTCCGGCAATCGCGTGGAGATATACTATGACATGCCGCTGGGCGAAATCGTCATCGACTTCTACGACAAGCTGAAAAGCATCTCCAAGGGATACGCCTCTTTCGACTACCATGCCAACGGCTTCCGTCCGTCCAAGCTGGTGAAACTGGATATTCTCCTGAACGGCGAACCGGTGGATGCCCTTTCCACCCTGACGCACTTTGACAACGCATACGAGCTGGGACGCCGCATGTGCGAGAAGCTGAAGGACCTGATTCCGAGACAGCAGTTCGACATCGCCATCCAGGCGGCCATCGGCGCCAAGATTATCTCCCGCGAAACAATCAAGGCTGTACGCAAGGATGTTACGGCCAAGTGCTACGGCGGCGACGTGAGCCGTAAGCGCAAGTTGCTCGAGAAGCAGAAACGGGGCAAGAAGAGAATGAAGCAAATCGGTAATGTGGAAGTGCCGCAGAAAGCATTCCTGGCGGTGCTGAAACTGGATTAGCGGTTTGCTGCCGAACCAATCATATCTTTCGGGGGTTGTTCTTTCATGATAGGGCTGCCCCCTTTTTTGTCTTTTTCCGAAAATGAACGAACCCTTCAATTAAAAATACTTATGATTATCCTACGTACTGTAAAAAACATTTCGTCGCTGAACATAGCAGCGAGCGTGCTTTTGTTTCTGGCGGCTATCCTGGCCGCTGTGGTTGCCAACTCGTCCCTGTCGCCCGTATACCAGGATTTCCTGCTTCAGGAGCTGCATCTGCGCATCGACAACTTCAATCTGTTTTCGCACGGCGGGCATCCGCTGAAGATGATAGAATTCATTAACGACTGCCTGATGACCGTTTTCTTTCTGGCAGTGGGCCTGGAGATAAAGCGCGAACTGCTGGTGGGGGAACTGTCCTCTGTGCGGAAAGCGGCTTTGCCTTTTATTGCGGCATGCGGGGGGATGGTGGTTCCGGTTGTCATCTATGCGTTGTCGGTTGCTTCCGGCACTCCCGAAACCCGGGGGATGGCTATCCCGATGGCCACGGACATTGCCTTCTCATTGGGAGTGCTCAGTTTGCTGGGCAAGCGTGTGCCGTTGAGCCTGAAAATATTCCTGACGGCATTTGCCGTGGTGGACGACATCGGCGGCATACTGGTCATCGCACTGTTCTATAGCGCTGACGTGGCATACGGATACCTGATTGCGGCGGCTGTCCTGTACGTGTTCCTCTACTATATGGGTAAGTTCGGCGTAACGCAGAAGATATTCTTCCTCTTCTTCGGTGTGATTATCTGGTATCTGTTCCTGCAATCGGGCATACACAGTACGATTTCGGGCGTGATACTGGCGTTTGTGATACCGGCGCGTCCGCGCTTGGATGCGGGCAAATACATCGAGCGGATTCGCGACATCATCGGGGAGTTCCCGGTTTCCAAGTCGGATAATATCGTGCTGACCAATGCGCAGATTGCCACGTTGAAGCAGGTG
>OKXL01000691.1_pt1 | contig 10568 bp, 10 predicted proteins | sample 1615111 | NCBI WGS metagenome assembly OKXL01 (sample SAMN02674887, study PRJEB24791) | human gut metagenome, SKBSTL062 | isolation source: stool | host: Homo sapiens | place: USA | reverse complement strand
AAGCAATGCGCACCTTTACCTACTCGCTTTTGCAGAAAGAAAATCGGTTCGTCCGGTGCACTGACTTTTTGTGCAATACTTACCGCCAAAAACAAGGGTGAAAGTAAAACTAACGCCAGCGCTGCCAAAATCCGGTCAATTATGGATCTTGCCGCAAGATATCTTTTCTGTTTCTGAGTCAAGTGGACATAGTACGGTCCAAAATCAACGTGGTAGCTCAATTCTTCCATTTTTTTCATGTTTTCCTCACACCTTTAACTTACTTGTGCGTATTTTTTTGTCTTTCTGTCTGTAAGTACAATCGTTCCTAATAGCACACTAAGCAGTTACTTTTGTCTTTCGTTCAACTTTTTTCAACCTGCTTTTGCCGTAACTCTTTCGGCTTGTGCTGCCTGCTTAGACGGGTGCTTAGGGTTACTTTTCCCCCACCGCATCCCGATTTCATCCAGCTTTGCAATCCGCTCCTCTGTCAAAACAGCGCCGCTTTTTTCAGGATTCTGGCGGGTATACCGCTGCCGTTTGACCCAATTTCCGAGGTTGTAACCGCCCGGTGACACATATTCTGCTGGGACGTTCAGGTCGCCGTGGGCATCAAAATAGCGCTTTGCCTCCTGATACCCCTCGTTCCACTTGCGGTCATTGCGATTGCCCCAGTACATCCCGATCCGGCTGAGCCGCTCGACCTGTTCGTCCGTCAGTTTTCCTTTCGGGTACGCCCATTGCTGGCTTTCGACCCATTGTCCCAGCCGTTCGCCAGCCGCTGTCACATAGGAACGTGGGATATTCAGGTTGCCGTTTTCCTCATAATAAGCCGCAGCCAGCGCATAAGCCTTTTCCCACTTGGCATCGAAAATGTTCCACACCATGCTGATCTCATCAAGCTGTGCGATGCGTTCTTCCTTCAAACGGCCATTGAGCTTCTGCTGTCGGGTCTTGATGATCCACTGTCCCAGTGGGTAGCCGTCCGGGTCTACATATTTTCCGGGCACCATCAGGTTCCCGTAGGTATCGTGGTATTTCTTGGCAACCTCAAATCCGTGCTGCCATGCAATTTCCTTCCGGTTGCCCCAGACCATCCCGATGCTGTCCAGCCGCGCAATCTGCTGCTCGGTCAGATTTCCTTGGATTTGTCCCTCGCGCACACGGCGCTGGGTCACCAGCCACACCCCAAGGCTCAGACCATCGGGCGTGGTATACAGTTTCGGGACGTTCAGGTTGCCATGCTCCGCATAGTAGATGCTCGCCTCGGAGAAATAGTGCTCCCAACCGGACGAAAGGCTCGCCTGCAGCTGCTCGAACAGCACCCGGCAGTCATGCACCTGCTCGATGACCTCGAATCGCTCGGTGACGATCCTATCGCCCTCACCGTTGGCATACAGACGATGGACTGCTTCCTGCACCTCGCTTTGCAGACCAGATATGCTGGTCAGGCCTTCAAAGTTGTTGACAACATCTAGGATAAGTGGTGTCGTATTATCACCAGCAGTCAGGGCGCGACCAATCTGCTGCTTGTAAATGATGGGCGAAACCGTAGGTCGGAACAGGATGACCCCGGAAATGCCTTCCACATGGACGCCCTCGTTGAGCATATCGATGCAGAACAGCAGCTTCAGCCGGTTGGTCGTATCCGTCTTGAAGTCCGCAAACGCCTTGTCGGTATTCGGATCATCCGAGTAGGCTTCGTACACCACCACGTCCGGGTTGACCCCGGCGAACCACTCCGACACATGGGACGCCATCTCGTCCATGTGCTCCTTGTTGGCGCAGAACACGATGTACTTGCCAGCCTTATTCGTGATATGATGTGCAAAGACCCTATCCAGACCATCCGCTTGTTCCAAAGCGCGGCGCAGGGCGTCCAGATATTTCTGATTCACATCCTGAATGCCCGGTGCCCGCAAGTTGTCCACCCGTGCCTGATACTTTGCGAGGGCTTTCTGGTACTGATAAACTGTGGTCACATATTTCGGGGCAGGCAAAATACCCCTGACGACTGCTTCGCCAAGGGTCATGTCACTCGCAACACGGCTATCGAAAAGCTCTTCGGCCATATCGCGGTTATTATCCAGATATCGGATGTTTGTTGCCGTCAGCCCCAGAAGCTTTGCATCCGGGCATAACTTTAATAAAGCCACCGTGCTTTCGCCCCAACATTCCGCACCGGCACGGTGGAATTCATCAAGTATAATATAAGCAGGCTTCTGCGCTGCGATCTCATCCAGTTGCGTCTGGGTGCAGCACATCAGTTTGGCATAGGTATAAAAGTGAACGTTTGCCAGCGGAAAATCCGGGTCGTTCCTTTTCAGGCTCTCCAGCTGGGTCTTAAAGATATATTCACTGGGAGAAAGCCAGATTACGACCTTCTCTGGGTTGTCCTCGATCAGCTTGAACGCAATGTAGCTCTTTCCGGTGCCGGTGGGATGAACAATGGCAGCCTTGCCATACTGGTCCATCATCCGGACTGCCGCATGATATGCTTTTTCGTTGTGTTCAAACAGGCGCAATGCCACCTTGTTCACCCCTTTCCGCAATAAAGGGGTATCTCTCATTTGGTTAATGGAAGATACCATGTGTTTGACAAATCTTGTTATTTTGACCATTCTATTTTAACATTAAATTACCATTGAGTAAAGAGGAACAGTCATCATTTTGTACCCCCCCCCGGAGAATTTTCAGCGATATAGTCAATCTTTTTGTGATTTATTGTCCAATTTGTTCAGATAATCAGCCACAAATTCAATTTTCAAATCATTAGTGGTCAATAAGGTGTCAGCAGGAGGCTTTATATGGCAAGACGCGGTGAAAACATCCGAAAGCGCAGCGATGGGCGGTGGGAAGGCCGATATATCAAAGGCCGTTCTGCGGACGGAAAGCCCTGCTGGGGCTATGTATATGGGGCGACTTATACCGAAGTAAGGGAAATCTCTGCCCGTAAGAAAGCAGAGTACGGCATTTACAACCTGAACAGCACCGATATTACTTTTTCGGAAATTTCAGAGCAATGGTTGTATTCTGTCCGGCATGGTGTAAAAGAATCGACTTTTTCACACTATCAGTATACTTTGCGACATTATCTCCAACCTGTTTTCGGGGATTTCAAAGTGAGTGCTTTAAGCGAAAAAATTCTGGAGCAGGGACTTTTGGCAGTGATAACACCAGCCAACGGAAAGCAAAAGCCTTTAGGGGCAACCATGGCACAGGAGTGCTTGTCGATGCTGCGGCGCATCTGCAAGTATGCAGCGCATTTTCATCTTATTCGCCCTTTGGAAATCATGGTAAAGCTGCCGCAAAAATCCCCAAAAGTGCTGCTGCCGTTTACCACAGAAGAACAAAAGAAATTACAGTCGTTCGTAATGGATGCGCCTACGCCCCGGAAAATAGGTCTACTGCTTGGCTTTCAGTTAGGGCTGCGTATCGGCGAGATCTGCGGATTGAAATGGGGAGATTTTGATTTATCGGCAGGAACTGTGACGATCCAACGGACAGTGACTCGGATCTCTTGTGGAAATGGCCATACAAAAGTCATCGTTCAATCCCCCAAGACCCAAAACTCCCATCGTGAGATTCCACTTCCAAAATCGCTGCTTCGTGTTCTGAAGAAGCTGTCGAAAGATTTCAGCAGCGGAACGTGGTTTCTTTCTGGCAATGAGGAAAAGCCAGTCGAACCTCGATGCTACCGTAAGAGCATTTACGGCTATCTGAAAAAAGCCAGTGTCCATCAGGCGCATCCTCATGCGCTTCGCCACACCTTTGCAACGACCTGCTTGCAGACGCATTGCGACATTAAAACCTTGAGCGAACTGTTGGGTCATGCAGATGCTGCAGTCACGTTAAAAAAATATGTTCACTCTGATATGACACGCAAACGAAAAGAAATAAATCGTGTTTTCGAAAACTTTTAAGGGGCGATTCGTGGTCAGGCATTCGTAAAATCTTCGATAAATCGTAACTTGTTGAGTTCCTTCTTCCATTAACCAAATGGAGGATACCTTTTCTTGTCTTTCTGTCGGTTGATTTTCGTGGCAAAATTTCGGGAATATCATTCTTGAATATACGGTGCGCCGTACACAAAAACAACCTATTTCCGCTAATATCTACAAAAAAAGGAGAACAGACATATGATATTAGCGACCGATGAAGATACAAAAGTAAAAGATGCCGTTGCATTACGTTTCAAAGAGCTTTGCGAGGAACGCAACATAAGTCCCAATGCCCTCGCTGTCCGTTCCGGTGTCACTCCGTCCACCGTTTACAGTATGCTTGATTCCTCCCAGCAGAGCGTTACCGTTCCAACCGTCAAAAAACTGTGTGATGGCCTTGGAATTACGCTTGTAGATTTCTTTAACGCCTCGATTTTCACTGCAATCGATCAGGAAATCCGATAAATAACACATTGACATCGGTTTATGTACCCTATTGGAAATGCACCAGCATTGTACGAAGCCGCTGCTATTTATCAATGCCTGCATTATAGCCCTGACGTTTTTCTTTTTGCCCTATAACATAGAGATTTTTCTCTATTATAGATGCACCGCGCTTTTGCGCTCTGCCCGCCTTCCACCATTGAAAACGAAAGGACAAAAACATGAAAAGGAGAATCATCGAGTACAAACCAAGTCCCGGCAAACAGAATCTGACCCGCCGACTGTATCTTTGCGCTCTGACCTTGTGGCGCAGCTTGTGGCTGCCTACCTGCTTGGTCGGAGGGCTGGCATATGATGTATTATGATCAGTTCAACACCGGAAAGCGTATTCAAAAGCTGCGCAGAGAGCGCTACCTGACGCAGGAAGAGCTGGCCGTCCGCTTGAATGTCAGCGACCGCCACCTCCGCAGTCTTGAGAGTGGGGAGTATATTCCTTCTATTGACCTTTTCATCGAGATCGCTGCATTTTTTGATGTAACACTGGATCATTTGATTATGGGAAAGTCGTTATCTGACCAAGAAGAAAGCTTACGAAACAAGTTGCAGCAAAAGCGTTTGACAAATCAAAAGCTCCGTTTGAAATTGCAGCGTATTATGCAGAAACTGTCTGAAATCGCGGAAGAACTTTAACTCTATATAAAATTGCGCCCCTCCGGGCAGGCAGCATTGCGCTGCTTGTTCAGAGGGGCGTTTTTTTGTTTTTGTGCTCAAAAAACTTTTTTGAAAAATTTCGATTTTATCGTATTTTTCGCAAAAGCGAAACATCGTCTCAACGTTGTTTTCATGTCAAAACCGGAAGCATTACCTCCGGTTTTTTAAACCAAAAAACCGGAGGTACGACCTCCTAAAAAAGCATTCAGTTTTCAGGTACACTATGGTCACAGCAAGGGCAACACCCCAGATGGGGAGAAGCCCAAAACTGTAAGACGTACCTTGAAAACTGAATATCATTCCCTCGGACAAAACAATGAAACTTCCGTAATTCGCGGCCCGGCCATAAAGAAGGCGGGGTGGCTGAAAGGCCAATGAGAGGAAGGGTGCAGTCCCCCTCACCGAGGTGTATTCCAAACCCACCGGGCGTCGAGGACAAATAGGGTGGGACACTTAAAACAAAATCTTCAAAGCCCACCACCGGGATTCTTCTGAATCAAGGCAGTGGGCTTTTTCCATATCGAATATTCATTCTGATGACACGGAGGTAATGATTATGAGCCGTACTTTTACCCACAAGACCGACGAATCGACCCTGACCACCCTCTGCCCCCGCTGCCTGAATGCCTTTCGGAACACGCGTGGCATCCGTGTCCGCCGTGCAGACCCCTATCAGTTTACCAAGGAGCCTTGCACCTACTGCCAGACCAACTTCGGCTACGACTACTACATCCAGCCCACCAGCCCGAAAACCACCTACTTTAAGAAAGGACGGTTTGATGATGAATCTGAATGCGCTTAAAGTTGACCCTGAATTTCAGGGCAAGATTCCACCGCTGACCTTTGAAGAACTTAACCAGCTGGAAGCCAACATCCTGCGGGATGGACGCATCATCAATCCCATCATCGTGTGGGAGGGGCTGATTGTGGACGGACACAACCGTTTCATCATCGCCAAGAAGCACCCGGAAATCCCGTTCACTGTTCATGAAACGGAGTTTGCAAACCGCTATGAGGCCATCATCTGGATTTGCAAAAACCAACTGGGGCGGCGCAACCTCACCCCGGAACAGAAGAAGTACCTTATTGGAAAACAGTACGAAGCCGAGAAGTTAAACCATGGCGGTGATCAGAAAAGTAACCTTAAAAAATCGACTGGCCAAAATGGCCAGTCGATTGACAAACGGTGGACACGTCAACGAATCGCCGATGAAAACGGTGTCAATGACAGCTTTGTAAAAAGGGCTGAGCAGTTTTCCAAGGGCGTGGATGCCGCCGAAAAAGCTGTTCCCGGCACCCGTCAGAAAGTCCTTACTGGCGAGGTAAAACCGACCGCTGCTGAGATCGCATCCGTTGCGCGCGCACCTCCCGAAGAACGTCCGGCACTGGTGGCTGAAATCTGCAAACCCAAAGACCAGAAGAAAGCCGCCATGACCAGAACAACACCGCCCCCAGCAGCCAAACCGCTTTCCGATTCCAGTACATCCGAGGAAGAATCTACGGACGAAGAACTGGTTCACACTCCGGCTCCGCAGGAGCAGACTTTTCCACAAGGAGCGAACGAACCGTTGAAAATCGACCGCCAGCAGATTCTTGAAATCGCAAACAGCCGCTATGTACCCAAACGACTTGCCGATGGGACTGCGATGCTTTGCGAGGTATCGGGAGCCGCCAACAGTATGATGCGTCGCTGGGAAAGCGTTTTCCGGGAATATCCCGACATTCTGTCCGATGCAGAGAACCGTGCATCCGTAGGACGAACGATTCAGAAATTGAGAGACTACCTGAAAAATCTGGAAGATAAGATGGAGGAACTGCTATGAAGAATATGAACTGCGTCAACACCATGCCTGAGATTATGCCCGAAATCACCGATGAAGCCATCGTCGAAGCCCTTTTCGCTCAGCGGCCTTACGAAGAAAAGGTCATCAACAGTGCCTTTCTCGAAATCCCTGCGGAATATCAGCGCAAGCTGAACATTCCCAATGTCGAAAAGATGTCGGCAGAGTTCACCGAGCTGATTGCCAACCCGCCCAAAGTCAGCTACCGGGACGGTCACTACTTCGTCTTTGACGGTCAGCATACCATCGTGACCCGTCGGGCGATGAACGGCGGGCAGGATCTTCCGATCATCTGCAAAGTGTACGAGGGACTGACAGAGGAAGAAGAAGCCATGCTGTTTTCCCGGCAGACGGGCGTTTCCACGCCGCTGACCGCTGGCGCAGAACTGCGCGCCGCTTTGGTGGGCAAAGACCCGGAATCTCTCGCATTCGTGAAAGCCACCGAAAGCACAGGTCTGCAGCTTGGTCTGGACAGCTACCGTGCCCCGTGGAAGATCATCTGCATCCGCACGGCTTTCAAGGAGTACAAAGCCTACGGCGCAGACCTTTACAAAGAAGCCCTGACCATGCTGGCAAAGGGCTGGGAGGGTGACCCCGATTCCCTCCGCTCCGGCATCCTGCAGGGCATGGTTCGCTTTGTGGCTCTGTATCAGGGCGAGTATGACCCGGAGCGTCTGGTCAAGCGGCTGCACACTGTTCATCCCATGACGTTGGTAAACGACGAGAAATCTCTGAGCGGCACGGTCAGCTACAAATATATGATGCTGATCCTGCGCACCTACAACGGCTCCAGCCGCCGCTTCAATCTTCCCATCAAGCAGTGAACTTACTTCTTCATGCACGTCTCCTTTCACATCGCAGAAGCCGTCCGCAAGGGCGGCTTTTGCCTACATAAGGAAAAGGGGGTTGACCGCCACCGTATATGTAACAAAAGACTTTGGTTTTCTCCGAGGCGAGATCTACTATGCAGACCTTGACCCGCACTATGGTTCTGAGCAGGGAGGTAAACGTCCTGTTATTGTGATTCAAAATAATACAGGAAATAAATTTGCGCCGACTGTGATCGTGGCTGCTGTGACCTCAAAAGTCTCCAAGAAGCCAAACCAGCCCACCCATGTTCTCATTGAGAAGAACCCTGCGTTCAGCCGTCCGTCTGTGGTGCTGCTGGAACAGATCTTCACCATTGACAAAGAGCGCATCAACAGTTTTATGGGGATGACCAGTGAGTGGGAGATGGTGCAAATTGAAAAAGCCCTGAAATGCAGTCTGGCTCTGAACGGAGGTCGATAATATCAACAAGAACGCCTACTCTCCCCTTTCCCCCGCTGTTCCTCCCGATGTTTTCAGCATTGATGCAACTGCACTGAAGCTGATTTCTATTTTATTTGACAACGACCTGATCTCTGCTGAGGTCTATCATCAGGTCCTTAGCAGATATTCTGCGTAATGTCAAGGATGTCGCTGACACCGGCGACATCCTACATATTCTCTTCTCAATCTTCTATACTACGGGCAAAGGAGGTACAGCGATATGAACATCACGCAAAGAATGTACTTTGGGCAATTCCCATTGGACAAGGACCGTGACCGCCGCATTGTCTTTTACGGTCGTGTTTCCACCCAGCATGAAGCGCAGGTCGATGCGCTTGGCAACCAGATGCAATGGTACGATGACCAGCTTCGGTATCATCCCAACTGGCAGGTCATAAACCGCTATATTGATGAGGGCATCACCGGCACCTCTGCCAAAAAGCGTCCTGCGTTTATGCAGATGATTTCCGATGCCAAACGTGGCAAATTCGACCTAATCGTCACCCGTGAGGTCTGCCGCTTTGCCCGCAACACTGTCGATACCCTTCAGCTTACCCGTGAACTCCGCAATTTCGGCGTAGAGGTCTTTTTCGTATCCGACAACATCTGGACGATGGACGGCGATGGCGAACTCCGGCTTTCCATCATGGCAACCATGGCGCAGGAAGAAAGCCGCAAGATTTCAGAGCGTGTTCTTGCCGGGCAGAAGATAAGCCGGCAGAACGGTGTGCTTTACGGCAGCGGCAACATCATCGGCTACGACCGGGATAAGGTCAACCGTACATACGTTATCAACGAGGAACAGGCTGCAACCATACGAATGGTTTTCACGCTCTATTCTCAGGGCTACGGGGAAAAGGCGATCGTCAATGAACTTTCCCGGCTGGGTCGTAAGGATGGGCACGGAAACGTCAGTTGGTCCTGTACAAAAATCAGCCGCATCCTTCGTAACGCAACGTATATGGGCTATGTCTGCTACAACAAGTCCAAGGTCAACAACTATCTTGAAAAGAAACGCATCAACAATCTGGACGAAACTTCCTTCGTCTATGTAAAAGGCAACTTTGAGCCGATCGTATCAGAAAACCTTTGGCATGAATGTGAGCGCATCCGCAAGTCCCGTATTTCCAGCCTGCGCCTTCCTGATGGAGAAACAAGGCGTAAAGGAGCCAGAACTACCAAGAATCTGTGGGTGTCAAAACTTCGCTGCCGCTGCGGTTCTTCCTACCGCATTTTCAACTGGCGTAAACTGAAGGACGGAACGCCGGTCTTTGGCTACCAGTGCAATATGCGAACCGTCAACCCGACCCGTTCCTTCGTTCTGGAACACAACATGACCCAGCAGCTCAGTTGTGATGCCATTTCCATCCCGGAGTGGAAACTGGAGCTGATGGCGAAGAAGATCTTTGAAAAGGTCTGGGGCAATCAGAATAAAGCCATCCTTCGTGCCTGTAAGATGATCGAAAGCTGTCAGAACGGAAAAGCCGCCGCACAGATGTCCGCTGCACCGATTCAGGGCCAGATCGAAAAAATCAAAAAACGCAAGCTGAACTACGCTGCCATGCGTGCAGACGGCGAACTGCCACGAGAAGAATACCAAGCCCTCTGCAAACAGGCAGATGACGAGATTGCCCACTTAGAGCAGGAGTTGAAAGCCCTCTCCCCTGCGCCCGAACCGCAGACGGTTTCTTCGGACATGAAAGCGATCTACGATTTTCTCTCTCAGAAGGTCGATGTGCACGGTGCCCGTCTTGCTCCCGAATTGATTGACCAGTTCGTTGAAGTGGTCACCCCCATTGCCGATTACTCCTACCGCTGGAAGCTGAACACCGGCTGCAAGAAGTCCAAAGAGGAGCGCACCGATCTGATGGCTGTATCGGAAAAGCCCATCCTTACCTTCACCATCGACTTTGAAACCGCCAAACGTTACCGGGAAGCCAACAAGATGCCCCACCAGTTCCGTCGTGCAGCGTGGACCGACCTGACTGTGGAGGTGTATCTGTGATGCTTCTGGAAAGCAGCCCCGTGTTAAACGCAATTCACCTCATACATGAGCAAACAAATAAGGCTCACCGCCAAAATTGACGGTGAGCCTTATTTTATGCTCGATTTTTAACGATAAGCCGTTATAAAAGCCTTATGCTCTCGGTTTTTTAATAGCAGCCTGTTCTGCACTTTATAAATAGAGAGCACAAGAAATCACACATTTTCGTCATTTATTTTTTCAACCGTTCGTTTTTTCGTCCTTTTCGTAATATTTTTAGAAAATAACACATTTTTGCTTTTGCATTTTTGGGGGACAAACTACAACGCATTTTTCCATCCATTTTTTCAAAAATGG
>OKXL01000686.1_pt1 | contig 10629 bp, 10 predicted proteins | sample 1615111 | NCBI WGS metagenome assembly OKXL01 (sample SAMN02674887, study PRJEB24791) | human gut metagenome, SKBSTL062 | isolation source: stool | host: Homo sapiens | place: USA | reverse complement strand
TGAAAGTGCGTCTTCTAACCTGCTGCTACGGCGAGGTATACGAAGAAAAGCTTGCCGCTGAGGCCCACTCCATTATCAATACCTGGGATATGGCTTCTTTGACGCCGGAACAGAAGGAAATCATCGGCGAGTTAAAGAATATGGAAGAGAATCAATACCCTTTCGAGATTATAGATTGATTCTGCCTGACAATTTTCCTCTCTCTCCCTGTCAGTAAGCGTTTATGTTTTTCAGCTATCAACCGCTAATTACTAAACAACAGTTATTGCCGTGAACTTCATTTTTATTATTCTTACCTTTCTGATATCGGCTGTTATTGCCCGTATCCTGATACCGCGTATCTTATTGATATCCCTGCGCAAAAAACTTTTTGACATACCGGATGACCGTAAGATACATAAGAGAGCTATCCCGCGGTTGGGGGGCGTATCATTTTTCCCCACCACCCTGTTTGCTTTCTGCCTTGTCTATGCTTTCCGCCTGCTGGACGGCGACAGTATTTCCACGCTCTATGCCAGCTATCTGCTTCCGGAGCTTTTGCTGTTTGCCTGCGGCATGACGCTGCTCTATCTGACGGGCATTGCCGACGACCTTGTCGGTGTGCGCTACCGCCAGAAGTTTGCCATCCAAATCTTCTGTGCCTGCCTTTTCCCCTTGTCGGGACTTTGGATAAACGATTTGTACGGCCTGTTCGGCATACACGAGCTTTCGGCTTATGTCGGCATACCTTTCACTGTGCTTACGGTGGTCTTCATCACCAACGCCATCAACCTGATAGACGGCATCGACGGTCTTGCCTCAGGCTTGAGCAGTGTGGCATTGCTGGTTTTCACCTTCCTGTTCATCAGCAAGGGCCTGTGGAGTTATGCCATGCTTTCGGCCGGTACTTTCGGCGTGCTTGTGCCGTTCTTCTATTACAACGTGTTTGGCAGTGTGGAGCGTGCCCGCAAGATTTTCATGGGCGATACGGGAAGCCTTACCTTGGGCTATACCCTCAGTTTCCTTGCCATAAAGTACAGCCAGCACAACACGGATATCATGCCTTACACCGAAGGCGCCTTTCTCATAGCTTTCAGCACTATGATTATTCCGGCGTTCGATGTAGTGCGTGTCGTCCTGGTCCGCATCCGCGAGGGACACAGTCCTTTCGAGCCGGACAAGAACCATATCCATCATAAACTGCTGGCGATAGGGCTGTCGCCGCGAAGGGCGATGCTGAGCCTGCTCTCCATGTCCTGCGCTTTCAGTGCGGCCAATATCCTGCTGGTTCCTTACATAAACAATACGGTGCTGCTGATTGCCGATATTGTGATTTGGGTAGGATTGAATTTGTGGTGGGATTATTTGAGAGATAGGAAGTAAAAGATTTGTTTGTTACAAATAAAATCCCGTTCTTTGCGTTAACACGTTAGAATAGAGATACATCATGAGAACAGAGGCGTCGGAACCGTTGGTAGCATATAACACTCCTAATCTTCAAGGATTGAAGAATAGGATTATAGAATCTCTTGACACTGCTGTTGATGAAGAGAAACTGCAGCGTTGCTTGGAATTGCTGAACGAGGACGAAATGCCCTGCCGTTTCACCGAAGAAGAGTTGGATGAAGAAATCAGATTGTCTGAAGCAAGCGGCTTTGCTACCGACGAAGAAGTAGCTGCCATGTTTGCGAAATGGAGAATTTGAAAGTAAAGTGGCACAAGCATTCTCAGAGTCAGTTTGACAGAATTGCTACGTGGTATTCTTGCAATATGGGTGCTAAAGCTGCCATGAATTTCTCTGAAGATGTCAGAAGAACGGTTATGCTCCTGTCTCATTCTCCCCGTATAGGGGTTTTGGAGAAGAGACGCAGTACGGTAAAGACGAAGTATTACAGTATTTTGGTTCATCCTAAATATCGCATTGTCTATCGCTTTTCAAAAACAACAGTTTATATTGTGACAATTTATGCTACGATGATGAAGCATTGATAAATAGTATTTTTCGAAGTTTACTCTATTCAATGCAATAATCACTTTATTACGGTAGTGACGCCAGTGCTGAAATAGCTGCAACTTATCACAGTGTGATTGGAACGGTAAAGATCCATGGATGTTCTATCTGGATGCAAAAATCACTTTGGCTATAGGTCAATGTCAAAATCAAAACTAATTAATTAACAAAACTCGGTTTAGGGCACAATAATGTGCCCTTTCAAAGGGCTATGCTCTTGAGCATTTTCTATTATAATGGCAGATAATCACTTAATAGCTAAAAATACAGTCTTTTTGTATATTCGCATGCTTCTAAGCATGGGAATATATCTTTATACAACAAGAGTTGTATTAAGTATCTTGGGTGTTGAAGATTATGGTATTTATAATGTTGTAGGAGGACTAGTAGCCATGTTCTCGTTTCTAAATGCTACTATGTCTGGAGCAACTTCACGTTTTATCACTTTTGAATTAGGAAAGAATTCTTCAAAAGTGCAAACTGTTTTTTCTGTAGCTTTGACTATACATATAATTATTGCTTTAATTGTATTTCTTATAGGAGAAACTTTTGGACTTTGGTTTTTAGAAAATAAACTAACTATTCCTGCTACTAAAATGTATGAGGCTAAATGGCTTTTACAATTTTCAATTGTGACAATGATATTTTCTTTTACTCAAGTCCCTTATAATGCAAGTATTATTGCTCATGAAAAAATGAATATATATGCCTATTTTGAATTGGTGAACGTGGGCCTGAAACTTTTATCTGTTTATTTGCTTTTAATTATTGATGCTAATAAATTGATTTTTTACGGAGCAATAGTAATGTTGACACAAATAGGTGTTACGCTGTTATATAGATTATATTGTACAAGGAAATGGGAACATTGTAAGTTTAATCTTTCTTTAGATAGAGAATTTCTAAGACCTTTATTGTCTTATTCTGGTTGGGATTTGTTTGGAAATGCCAGTTTGGTTGCCCGTACTCAAGGTGTCAATGTTTTGTTAAATATATTTTTTGGAGCTATTTTGAATGCCGCTGCAGGAATCGCTATGCAAGTACAAACGGCTGCAATGTCGTTTGCTACTAATGTAATGACTGCTTTTCGTCCTCAAATAGTAAAAACTTACGCTGCAAAATCATACAGTGAAATGATTAACCTTATTTCTTTGGGTAGTATTATTACTTATATACTTTATTTAATAATAGCTACACCCTTAATCTTTGAAATGGATTTCATTCTACATATATGGTTGGAGGAAGTACCCGATTATGCAGTTTGTTTTTGTAGATTGGCATTATTGATGGATCTTTTCTCGAATTTGGGAAGAGTTTTAATGATAGGTATAGATGCAACTGGTCGCATAAAAGAGACTAGTTTATTATTAGGATGCTTATATTTATTTGTGATCCCAATCTCTTATATTTTATTTAAATATCAGGCAGAACCATATGTTCCCTATATTTATAATTTATTTACTCCTTTATTGGCAATTCCTATAAATTTATTTTGGCTTAATAGGTATATAAGAAAATTCTCTCCTATGGCTTATTGTAAAAAAGTAATTGTCCGTTTAATTTTTGTGACAATTGTTTCTTTGTCTATTGGGTGGATTATTAAAGAGAATATAGAGTGGGCTTGGTCTAGATTATTTATGATATTTATTTGTAGTAGTTTTAGTTCTTTGTCTTTGTCTTTCTATATATGCTTAAATTCTTCACAAAGGACAGTCTTATTAACAGCTATAAAATCTAAATTAAATGGAAGAAAAAAGTAGAATTATATCTTTACCGAAAATATTAGATAAACGTGGTAATTTATCTTTCATTGAGAGTTTGCAACATGTTCCTTTTGAAATAAAAAGAGCACATTGGATTTATGACGTTCCTGGTGGACAGACACGAGGAGGACATGCTTATATTGAGACACAGGAGTTTATAGTTGCCATGTCTGGTAGTTTTGATGTTATTTTACATGAGAACGATGGTAATAAAACTGTGTCTTTAAATCGTTCGTATTATGGGTTATATGTGCCGGCTGGTACATGGAGAGAATTGTGTAATTTTTCCAGTAATTCTTTAGCGCTAGTACTTTCCTCAACGTATTTTGATGAGATGGATTATATTGATAATTATAACATATATCAAAGGAAAACTTTTGGCAAGGATTGGAGTGAAAGTAAAGTTATTGATCGGATAGTAAAATCTCAAAAATATGATGCACATAGAACATCTGTTTTTGATTGTACATTATTAGAATTGGACAAGCACACAAGTGAACTTGGAAATTTGTCTGTTATGGAAAATAGGCATTCTATTCCTTTTGACATAAGGAGGACTTACTATCTTTATGATATTCCCGGTGGAGAATCTCGTGGGGCTCATGCACATAAAAAACTGCAGCAGTTTATAGTTTCTGTCGGAGGCAGTTTTGATATAACTTTAGATGATGGCCTGAATAAAAGAACTTTTACTTTAAGTAGACCTTATTATGGATTATTGATACCACCTGGTATTTGGCGTGATTTGGTAAATTTTTCGGCAGGAGCCACTTGTTTGGTTTTGGCATCAGAACATTATGATGCGGATGATTATATTCGAAATTATGATGAGTATGTAAAATTTAAAACTAGTATAGTATGATAAAATTTCTGGATTTACAAAAAGTTAATTCTTTATATGCAAATGAGCTAAAGAATGTAGCTGCTCAAATTATAGATGAAGGGTGGTTTTTAAATGGAAAATGGAATGAAAAGTTTGCTGATAACTTAAAAGAGTATATAGGTTGTGAATATGTTATTCCTTGTGGAAATGGTTTGGATGCATTGCGTCTCATTTTCCGGGCATACAAAGAAATGGGAATTATGAAAGATGGAGATGAAGTAATAGTTCCGGCTAATACATATATTGCAACAGTCTTAGCGATTACAGACAATAACTTGGTTCCTGTTTTTGTTGATCCTGATGAAGATTCATATAATATTAATCTTGAAAAAATAGAGTCATTTATAACTTCACGTACAAAAGCTATAGCAATAGTTCATCTTTATGGTCAAGTATGCTGGTCGCATAAATTGAAAGAATTGAAGGAAAAATATGGATTGAAAATTGTTGAAGATAACGCTCAAAGTATTGGTGCGAAGTGGAATGGAGTTCACACCGGAAATTTAGGTGATGCGGCGGGCTTTAGTTTTTATCCAGGTAAAAATTTGGGAGCATTAGGGGATAGCGGTGCTATAACTACAAATGATGAAAAATTAGCTCATATAGTAAAAGCGTTAGCCAATTATGGCTCTGTAATACGTTATGTGCATGATTATAAGGGGCTAAACAGTAGAATGGATGAAATACAAGCTGCTTTTTTGTCTATAAAACTAAAACGTATTGACGAGCGGAATCATATCCGTAAACTGATAGCTAAGCGTTATATGGATGAGATACAAAATCCTTATATAACACTTCCCAAAATAGTGAAAGGAGATATTGATAGTCATGTATTTCATCTATTTGTAATTCGTACGCCTTATCGAGAACAGTTGCAGAACTATTTGAAACAAAAAGGGATAGAAACGTTGATTCATTATCCTACGCCAGTACATAAACAATCATGCTATAGAGAGTATGCTACAACTTCGTGTAAGTTGTCTGAATGTATCCAAAAAGAAATCTTATCTCTTCCCATATCTTCAGTTATGGAAGAAGATGAAGTGGAAATAGTAATTAATGTTATAAATCAATTTAAACCCTAAAATGATAATCGTTTCATCAGATTTTATTCAAAACCCTTTAGTATCAGTTGTAATAGCTACTTATAATCAAGTTGCATATATTGAAGAAACTATATTGTCTGTACTTGCCCAACAATGTAGTTATCCTTTTGAAGTGATTATTGCAGATGATGGTAGTAATGATGGGGAGCGAGAATTGTTGTGTGATTTGCAAAAGAAATATCCAAAACAACTTAAATTGATTTTTAATGAGAAAAATCTAATGGTTGCACGGAATTATGTCAATGCAATACGGGAAGCAAAAGGAAAATATATTGCAACATTGGATGGTGATGATTATTGGAACACTACGGATAAACTTCAGCGGCAAGTGGATATTCTTGAAATGAATTCAGACATTTCTATTGTATATACTGGTTATCGAAAATTTGAGAGTAGTACTAAAAAAACAGTGTGCAATGTTAAGACTTGGAAATGTGTAGCTCTCAATAAAAAAGGAGTAGAGGCAGCGTTTGCATTTGCTTTAGGTGATATTGATTATCCTTTAGGAAGTTCAGCTTGTTTTAGGAAAGATGGTTATTTATATGGCTGTGATAAATATGAACCATTAATTTCAACTCCTTATTGTGCTGGTGAAGGAACTATCTTGAATGTTTCAATGTGCATGACTGGTTATTTTTATTTTATTCCAGAGATCATGGTTTCATATAGGGTATTACCTGATTCACTTTCTCATTTTGAGAAGAAGGAAGAATTAATTTTGTTTACCTTTAAATATCTAAAACAACGTTTGCTAATTGCTGAACTATTAGATTTGGATAAAGTGAAAATTCTTAATCATAGTTTATGGAAAATCTACTGTTTGGCAGTGATTAACGGTATGCTAAGAATATACATAAGTGAATTGAAAAAAATGAGATCTGATTATAAAACTCAATTACCTGAAAGACCTTTTAGAATATATAGCAGTTCTTTGATGATATTTTTGGGATCTTGGATAACCAAATTTGTTTTTTTACTAAAAAATGTAAAGAACTAAATCAGTAGCTTATAATGATAAATATCTTAGATAAGCAAGATTGCTGTGGATGTTCGGCTTGTATTCAAGTATGTCCAAAGCAATGTATTACAATGTTAGAAGATAAAGAAGGATTTCTTTATCCACAAGTAAACACATATGATTGTATTGATTGTCATTTATGTGAGAAAGTATGTCCTGTTTTGCATTCTGGAAAACCTCGGAAGCCTTTGAATGTATATGCTGCAAAAAACAAAGATGAGAAAATTCGTTTGCAAAGTTCTTCTGGTGGAGTATTTTCCTCATTGGCAGAGGCCATAATTAATGCAGGTGGAGTCGTTTTTGGCGCAAAGTTTGATGAAGAATGGAAAGTTGTTCATGGATATACAGAAACAAAAGATGGGATAGCTGATTTTCGTGGCTCTAAATATGTCCAAAGTTGGATGGGAGATAACTTTAGTAAAGTAAAATACTTTTTGGATAATGGAAGAAAGGTTTTATTTTCAGGTACTCCTTGTCAAGTGGCAGGATTAAAACGTTTTTTACGTAAACCATATGAAAATTTGTTGACAGTTGATTTTATCTGTCATGGGGTACCAAGCCCAAAAGTTTGGCGAATGTACTTAAAAGAATTATTGGAGAACCATTCCGTTTCTTCAAATCCTATGTCTAAAAAGAGTGTTTCAATTGAAAATATTTCTTTTAGAGACAAACGTTTAGGCTGGAAAAAATTTAGCTGTGTGTTTATGCTTTCTATATCTGATGAGAATGGAGAGAAGAAGACGATTTCATTATCAGAAATGTTTTCTGAAAATACATATATGAAAGGATTTTTAGAGAATTTGTATTTGAGGCCAGCATGTCATCATTGCCCTGTGAAATGTTTGAGCAGCGGAAGTGATATAACAATTGCTGATTTTTGGGGGATGGATAAAGTATTATGCGATAAAGATGATGATTTGGGATATAGTGTGATGTTGCTTAACAATGTGAATGCGTCATTTAAATTAATTGCAAAGCTGGATATTACAGAAATAGGGTATGAGGATATATTACGATATAATTCACCTCTTGAGAAATCAGCAGTTCCAGATATAAATAGAAATTATTTTTTTATTAATCTTGATAATAAAAGCTTGTCTCTATTAATACCTCATGCTTTACGTAGGAGACATCTTTTAAAATTAATATATAGAATAAGAAATAAGATAAAAACTCTTATTGACTCAGTAGGAAAATGATTTTAATATATGAAGATAGGTATTGTTACATTCTGGAGTAGTAAAGATAATTATGGACAGTTGCTGCAATTGTTTGCACTCCAAACATTTTTGAAAGAATTGGGGCATGAACCTTTTTTGATTCGATATGCATTTTGGAAAGATAATTCAATTCCAAAATTGTTTAAAGAATATTTTTTGTTGCCTTGGAGAATTCCACGTGCAATAAAAAATAAAATAGCAGAGCGGAAAGTACACAAAAGCAATATTGTACATGAACGTAAATTCGTAGATTTTTTATCAGAAAATATATTGTATACAGAGCAAATCTATTCTACTAAAGAATTGATAAATAATCCGCCAATTGCGGATTGTTATATAACAGGAAGCGATCAGGTATGGGGAGCGTTAACGCCTAACCCTGTTTTTTTTCTTCAGTTTGGCGCGAAAGAAATTAAAAGAATCTCATTTGCAGCTAGTTTTGGAGATGGAAATGATTTTTTTAAAGATAGGTATATCTCTAAAGTTACTCCATATCTGAATAAATTTGATATGGTTACGGTGAGAGAGTATAAGGCATTGGATGTTTGTAAAAAAGCAGGTATAAATGGATGTATTTTATTTCCGGACCCTACTTTGCTAATTGATATGTCAAATTACAACCGCTTGTTATTCTCAAATCTAAGTACTGATAAATATTGCTTGGTTTATATGTTAGAAGGGGAGGAGAAAACTAAAATGAGCATGGATGATATTGTCGCTTTTGTGAAAGACATGGGAGCAAAGATGATATATGTAGCGAGTCAAGGACGATTTGATAAATATGCTAAGCAATATCCAACTATTCCGCAATTTTTATCTTATATAAAAAATGCAGATTTTGTAATTACCAATTCTTTTCATGGTACTGTATTATCAATTATGTATCATAGAAGATTTGTTGTTATTCCCAAAAAAAATGGGAATAATACAAGAATTGAAACTTTATTGTCACAATATGGTTTGCAGCAGCATATAGTTGAGGAACCGGCTATGATAAAAAATGCATATAACGATGTTGTTGATTGGACTTTAGTAGACAATATAAATGAGAAGAAGAAAAAAGAAACGGTGGATTTATTGCAAAGAGTGATAGGTGGAAAATAATGAATTAATATTTTATATTTATTTCATTTTGTACTGATGAATTATAGTATTAAACGCGAAGATAGTAATTTTTTATTATTAAAATTATTTCTTATCTTATCACCTATATGTGATTTGTTAACTGGAATTTGTATCTTTAAGTTAGATATGCCTGAGGGTTTTATAGGTTCTCCTTCCCAAATCTATAGGCTAATATTTCTTTTTGTTCTTTTTTTCCGTATTAATAAGAGGCAGGTGAGAATATGCATTATATTGCTTTTATGGATGCTGTTTGTAGAATCCACATGTTTTTTTTACATTAATAATCCACTTCCTTTTATTTCTGGACTTAATTATGCTACTAAGATCGTATTTTTGTTGCTTCTTTATTTTTTTGTAAAGATTGTAATAGAGTCTGGAACTCCAATATTAAAGATATTACACGTATTTTTGTTTGCAGCTTTTTTATATGCATTAGGCATTATTATTCCGGCTATTTTAGGAATAGGCGTTAGTTCTTATACAGAAGGTACTTTTGGTCAAAAAGGCTTATATGCGTCAGGTAATGCTTTAGGTATATTTATGGGGATCGCAAGTGTCTTGTGTGTATTGAAGAAAAAAAAGACATTTATAGATATTTGTAAATCACTAATACTATTACTTTCGTTATTGCTTTTGGCAACAAAAACAGCATTATTGTTTTTTATTGTAACAGTACTCTTTTTCATATCAACTCGAAAAATCTATAATAAAATATTATTATTGTGCTTATTCGCAGGGAGTATCTTTTATTTTTGGGATTATCTTACAGAGGCATTTTTGGCTGTATTTGATGTGGTAGTATTTCGTTATGAAATAAGTGATAGTCCTTTAGCTTTTATGTTAAGTAGTAGGGATAATTATGTCATAGATGCGTTTACGGAATTCTATAACTCTTCCTTGTGGGTCTTAAAATTGATGATCGGGGGTGGTGTTTTTATGAGTTATAGAGCAGGTTATTTTGAGGATATGTCATTTAAACAGTTAGAAATGGACTTTTTCGATGTCTTTTTTATGTATGGCTTAATTGGTATTTTTTGTTATATCGGAATAATTTTTTGGTGCATTAGAAAATCTTATAATAAAGGTTGGGTATTATTTTCACTGGTTATGTTTTTCATTCTTCATTCAGCTTTGGCCGGGCATATCCTCTTTGATGGCGTTCCGATGACAGCTGGAGTTATATTAGTAAATATATTAGATCGGAGAAAAGAAGTTCAGGCAGAGTTTAAAATTTGATTTATTGTTTTTTTATTATAACTAGAAGATAGTGCCCGATTGTATTATGAAAAAAATTGTTTGTTTTCATCTTTTAAATGATTATAGTGGAAGTCCTAAAGTGTTGAATTTGATTTTGAAAGGATTGTCTATGAAAGGATATGAAATAGACTTAGTGACCTCTCGAAATACAGGAATACTTGATGAACTAAGTTCTTGCAAATACGTAAAGATGTATCGTTATCGTTATTTATTTTCCAATAATCATAAAGACATATATAAAATGAAAACAAGCTCCAAATAAATATA
>OKXL01000588.1_pt1 | contig 12524 bp, 7 predicted proteins | sample 1615111 | NCBI WGS metagenome assembly OKXL01 (sample SAMN02674887, study PRJEB24791) | human gut metagenome, SKBSTL062 | isolation source: stool | host: Homo sapiens | place: USA | reverse complement strand
TCCGCACCCACTACTACGGCGGTATACGCAAGTACCAGTGGGCTACCATCCCGCTGGCCATCCACGGCGTATTCACCCGCGCCGACGGTTCCAGCGTCAACTTTGCCATCGGTGAGGACGAGAACGATCCCGTGTTCTGCATCACCGACCTGCTGCCCCATCTGGGTGCTGAGCAGAACGAGCGTAAGCTCAGCGAGGGCATCAAGGGCGAGGAGCTGAACGTGCTCATCGGCTCTGACACCGTGGAGGAAGAGGACGTCAAGGAGGCTGTCAAGCTGAACACCCTCATCCTGCTGAACCAGAAGTACGGCATCACCGAGCGCGACTTCACCCGCGCCGAGATCGAGGTGGTGCCCGCTGCCAAGGCACGCGATGTGGGCTTTGACCGCTCCATGATCGGTGCCTACGGCCACGATGACCGCGTCGATGCATACCCCGCTCTGATGGCCGAGATCGCCACCAGGAATCCCGCTTTCACCACCGTCTGCGTCCTGACCGATAAGGAAGAGATCGGCTCTGACGGCGTCACCGGTATGCAGAGCATGTACGTCTTCCACTTCATGCAGGAGCTCTGCCGCACCGCCGGTCAGGACGACATCATTGCATTCCGCAACAGTGTCTGCCTGTCCGCCGACGTCACCGCCGCTTACGACCCGTCCTGGGCCGGTGCCTTTGAGCCGAAAAACGGCACCTATGCAGGCCGCGGCGTGGCTTTCTTCAAGTACACCGGCAGCCGCGGCAAGAGCTCTGCCAGCGACGCCAACGCCGAGCTACTGGGCGACATCACCCGGATGCTGGATGCCAACAACGTGGCATGGCAGATCGGCGAGATGGGCCGTCTGGATCTGGGCGGCGGCGGCACCATTGCCAAGTATGTGGCAAACCGCGGCATCAAGGTGCTGGATATGGGTGTGCCTGTGCTGTCCATGCACTCTCCCTTCGAGGTCATCCATAAGACCGACCTGTACATGGCTTACCGCACCTTCTCTGTGTTCTGCCAGTCTGCGGACTGATCCCCTGCGCTGACGGATATTTTGCATTGAAAAACCGAGCTGCCTGCACATTTTTGTGCGGCGGCTCGGTTTTTTGCGCAAAACCCTTGACCTTCAACCGGCTTTAAGGTGTAATGTAAGGGCGGAGGTGAAGCAAATGAACATCAAACAGGCTTCCGAACAAAGCGGCGTGTCCGCCCCGAACATCCGCTTTTATGAAAAAGAGGGGCTTCTCACACCGGCACGCAGGCAGGGCAATGACTACCGCGATTACACCGCCGGGGATGTCCGCACGCTTAAACTTATCCGTATGCTGCGGATGCTGGATGTGCCGCTGCCCACCATCAGGGCGGTGCTGCATGGGGAACAACCCCTGCAGCAGGCGCTGCAAGCCCAACAGACCGTGCTGGAGCAGCAGGCGGCGCAGCTGGCGGCGGCCATGCAGTTTTGCGCCGACCTTGCCCGGCAGGCTCCGCAGACGGACACGCTGGACGTGGACGCCTGTCTGACCCGCATGGAAAGCCCCGCCCCGCAGCAGGGGTTCTTCTCCGGCTGGCTGCAGGATTACTGCACGCTGGCGCAGGTGCAGCACCAGAAGCACTTTTTCTTTATTCCGCAGGGCAGCATCAACACCCCGCAGGAGTTTACGGCGGCTTTGCAGGCCTATGCAGAGGAAAAGGAGATGCAGTTCACCCTGACCAAAGAGGGGATGTACCCGGAGTTTTTGCTGGACGGCATCGCGTATAAGGCCTACCGCAACCCGGGCAAGTACCGGGACGAGATCTGCTGTGATGCCCTGCACCCTGAGCAGCTGGACACCGGACTGCCGCCACAGCGGGAGAAGCTGCTGCATATCCTGCGCATCGCTGTGCCGCCGGTATGTATCTTTGCCGCCATTCTGGCGGCGGGGTGGGTGGTGACCGGCGGCTCTGGCTGGCTCTGGCTGGCGGTGCTGGCCTCTGCCGGGGTACTGCTGGGGCGCTGCCTTGAAAGGTGGCTGTAAGGCGCATTACCCCAGCGGCAGCGCCTCGGCTACGGTCAAAAAGGTGTAGCCGTTGTCCGCATACCACCGGATGATGTCCGGCAGCGCCTCGGCGGTGGTGTGGGTGGTGGCAGAATCGTGCATCAGAACGATGCACTGGGTCTGCTCACCGGTCTCATGCACCACATTCCGGTAGATGGTTCCGGCACTGGGCTTGCCGCCTACGGCGTCCTCGGCGCAGACGTTCCAGTCCACCCACTGCCAGCCGCGCTGCTCTACCTCGGTTTTCAGCTGCGGCATCAGCCCCTTGCCACCGTAGCGGCGGCTTACGGTGTTGGTGCTGCCGCCGGGAAAGCGCAGGTACCGGATGCTCTCAGCGTCCACATAGGGCGCAATGCGCTGTTTCAGCAGGGCGATGTCCTTCCAGTAGGCGGCGCTGCTGCGGTAGATGTCGCTGTATTCGTGGGAGGCAGAGTGCAGCGCGATCTGATGCCCGGCGGCAGCAGCCTGTGTGAGCAGGGGCAGATATTTCTCATTATAGCCGGTGGCCACCACAAAAAAGGTGCCGTGCACCCCGGCGGCATCCAGCGCCGCCAGCACCTCCGGGGTAGTCTTGCTGGGGCCGTCGTCAAAGGTCAGGCAGACCCATTTTTCCGGCAGGGAAGGGGCGGCGGGCGTACCGGCATCGGATGTAGCCACCGCCGGTGCAGCAGGGGAAAAGGGCGAAAAGTCCGGCGCGGCGGTCAGCTCGTTCAGCTTGCAGCCCACCGGCGCGCGTGCCGGCACCAGCCACCCCGCCGCAAACGCTGCCAACGCAGCCGCCAGCAGCCCGCCCCATAGCCCGATGCGCCCGCCGGCGCGCTGCACAAATTGCTTCATATACAAACCCCTCCTTTGCTCTGGGCGCAGTGCCGCAGGCACACTTTCCGCGTACAAATGACCTGTGCAATTGCCCGCAAGGCTGCTTTTGCGCGCGCTGCGCTGCTATTATAGATATGAAGCATAAAAAAACTTATGAGAAACAAAGAAACCACTTGACGAATGGCCGGAAATATGTTACTATATCCAAGCAGTCCGCACCAACGGTTTTCTACCTCAAAAACCGGAGAACTGTATAACAGGTATGCGAGGGTGGCGGAACTGGCAGACGCGCACGTTTGAGGTGCGTGTGGTTTATCCTTGGGGGTTCGAGTCCCCTCCCTCGCACCAGAAGGCAAGTCGGTTTTTGACTTGCCTTTTTTCTATGAGCAGAAGTGGTGGAATGGCAGACACGCTGGTTTTAGGCACCAGTTCCTAGTGAGTGAGGGTTCAAGTCCCTTCTTCTGCATAACGTGAAAAACCGCATGAATACTGGAAAATCCGGTGTTCATGCGGTTTTTTGTATTTGCGGCTTGTCAAATACTATCGAATACTAACCGATATTTGCACTTACTTGCTATCCGAAAGTCTGCAAAAAGTCTGCAAGCTTTACAGGGCAACTCTGCGTGAATCGCCTTTGAAATGACACGAATCGCCCCATGGATGTGTTGACAGGCTTTTTTGCGGAATGGTATAATGTTATTAGGGATAGTGTCGGTTTATACGGGCGCTGACACGCAGCGGTTGTACACTTTTTGCAAAAAGCTGTGCACGATGCTTTGGCATAAAGCCTTTGGAAGAACGTATTGTGAAGGGGTTTGGCTGCGGGGCAGTCGGGGGAAATTGACCTTATGAAGAACAAACGAAAAAATATACTGCTCATAGCAGGGATGCTGCTGGCGCTGCTGGTCGGCATCCTTGCTTACAGTGCCTATACCCAGAAGCAGATCTATCAGGAAAGCACGGCAAACCTGCTTTCCACCTATGGGCAGTCTGCCAAGACCTTTACCATGTTTGCGCAACGCAACTGGAACATCCTGAACGACTGGGACAGCTACCTGGGCACCCTTGCGGAGCTGGGAGAGCAGGAGGGGCAGTGGCAGGAGTATATCGCCCAAAAGGCTACCTGGCAATATACGGATTTTTATCTGTTCAACGAGCAGTGCGAGTTCTGGACCACCGCCGGGCGGCAGGGCACAGCAGAGTACATGAAGGCGACTTTTGAAAAGCTGTATACCGAAAACAAGCCAGTGATCTCCAGCTATATCTCCAGTCAGGGCATCCGCAAGATCCTGTTTGCCATCCCAATGGAGCAGCCGCTGCAGTTGGACGGCACTACCTATACGGCGTTGGTGGTCAGCTACGACAACGCCGTGCTGGAAAAGCTGCTGGGCAGCATGGTCTATGAGGGACAGAGCGATTGCTATATCGTGCGCTCAAACGGCGATGTGGTGCTTTCCACCGAGACAAAGACCGAGATCACCGAGCAGATGACCAACCTGTTTGATTACTTACAGCAGAACGCCAGCGTGGATCAGCCTTACTTTGACACCATGGTGCAGACCCTGCCGCAGGGCGGCGAGGGCTGCGTGCTGTACACGTTGAACCGGCAGAAATATTATCTGATCTATCAGCCGCTGGGGCTCATGGATTGGAGCATCATCGGTATCGTGCCCACCGGGGTGGTGGATGCCGGGATGCGCCGGGTGCAGGTGGCTACCATTCTGGTCATTGCACTGCTGGGGCTTCTGATCATGGCAGGCGTGATAAAGATCCAGCGTGACGCAGAGCGCAACCGCCGCCGGGAGCTGGAGCGCCGCCGGGAAAAGAGCGATATGATGTTTGCGGGCATGGCACGCGTTGTGGAGCGTTTTGCAGTGTGCGATCTGGACCGCGACCGCTACCAGTATCACGAGCGGCGCGGAGAGCCGCTGTACCAACCGGAGGGCTCTTACCAGCAGATGCTGGAGCAAATATCGCGCAAGTATGTAGTTCTGACCGACAGCGAAAACGCCAAGATCCCCCAGATGCTGGCCCCGGAAAACCTGCGCAGGCTCATCAAAACGGACAACGACTCCCTCAAGCTGGAATATGCCGCCCGCGATAAAAGCGCGTTTTTCATGATGACGGTCGTTCCCATGGCGTGGAAGGAAAATCGCCTGACCCGTGTGATGATGATCGTGCAGGATATGGGCAAGCAGCACCTGCTGCAAAGCCTTGCCAACACCGATGGCCTGACCGGTCTGCTGAACAAGCGCTACTTCGACCGGGTACTGACGGTGCTGGAGCAGCACAGCCAGCCTTTTGCGCTATTTTATATGGACTTGGATCGCTTCAAGCCGGTCAACGATACCTACGGCCATGATGTGGGCGATAAGCTGCTGAAGGGCGTTGCCCAGCGGCTGCAGGGATGCATCCGCAGCCGGGACTACGCTTTCCGTCTGGGCGGCGACGAGTTCGCCCTGCTGCTGCTCGGTCCGATGACGCAGGAGACCTGCGCCCGCAAGATGGACATGATCTGTGAGATGATCGCCGTGCCCTACGAGATCGACGGTAACGCCGTAAGCGTGGGTGCCAGCTGCGGCTACGCCCTGTACCCCGCCGAAAGCGTGGACGTGCAGCAGGTGCGTTGCATCGCCGACCAGCGGATGTACGAGAATAAGCAGGCAAACCACGCCAGACAGGACGGCGCGGAAGGCATTTAAAATCGTCTTACATAAAGCAAGGCCGCAGCACGGTATTTTGTGCTGCGGCCTTGCCGTTATATTATGCTATTACAGATGCAGCATATCCCGCTGGGCGGCAGCGCGGTAGCGCAGCGCAGCGGCGATAAAGCCCTTGAACAGGGGATGTGCGCGGTTGGGACGGCTCTTGAACTCCGGGTGGAACTGTGCACCCAGATGGAAGTCGCGGCCGGGCAGCTCCACAGTCTCCACCAGATGGCCGTCCGGGCTAGTGCCGGAGATGACCAGCCCGGCGTCCTGCATCTCCTGCCGGAAGTCGTTGTTGAACTCATAGCGGTGGCGGTGGCGCTCCCAGATCTCGCTCTCGCCGTAGCACTCGGCCATCTTGGTGCCGGGCGCCACCGTGCAGGGGTACTTGCCCAGACGCATGGTGCCGCCCTTGGGGATATTGCCCTGCTGGTCCGGCATCAGGGAGATGACGTTGTGGGCACCGTCCGGGGTGAACTCGCTGGAATTAGCGTCCTTGTAGCCCAGCACATTGCGGGCAAATTCAATGACCATGATTTGCATACCAAGGCAGATGCCAAAGCAGGGAACACGGTTCTCGCGGGCGTACTGGGCTGCCTGGATCATACCCTCAATGCCGCGGTCGCCAAAGCCGCCGGGCACGATGATGCCGTCCACATCCGCAAAGGCTTCTTTGCAGGCGGCCTGATCGGTCAGATCCTCGCTTTCCACCCAGCGGATTTCCACCTGACTGTCATTCTCAAACCCGGCATGATATAGGCTTTCCATCACCGAGAGATATGCGTCGTGCAGCTTGACATACTTGCCCACCAGTGCAATGGTGCAGGTCTTGCTGCGGGTGGCAATGCGGGAGACCACCTGCTTCCACTCGGTCAGGTCGGCAGGGGGAACATCCAAGTGCAGCTGATGCACCACAACATCGTCCAGACCGTTGGTGTGCAGCATCAGCGGGCACTGGTACAGGCTCGGCATGGTCAGGTTCTCAATGACGCACTCGGGCTTGACATTGCAGAAGGTGCTGATCTTGCGGCGGATATCGCTGCCCACGCTGCCGTCTGCGCGCAGAATGATGATGTCGGGGCTTACGCCCATGCCCTGCAGCTCCTTGACCGAGTGCTGCGCGGGCTTGGATTTGTATTCGTCCGAGCCGGAGATGTAGGGCACCAGCACCACATGGATGTAGCAGCAGTTCTCCCGTCCCTGCTCCAGACCTACCTGACGGATGGCCTCCAGGAAGGGCTGGCTCTCGATATCGCCGGTGGTGCCGCCGATCTCGGTAATGACCACATCGGCTTCGGTAGAGGAGGCCAGATTATAAATGTAGCTCTTGATCTCGTTGGTGATGTGAGGGATAATCTGCACCGTCTGTCCCAGATAAGCGCCCTGACGCTCCTTGTTCAGCACGTTCCAGTACACCTTGCCGGTGGTCAGGTTGGAGTACTTGTTCAGATTTTCGTCAATGAAGCGCTCGTAGTGTCCCAGATCCAGATCGGTCTCGGTGCCGTCATCGGTCACGAACACCTCGCCGTGCTGCAGCGGGCTCATGGTGCCCGGGTCCACGTTCACATAGGGGTCCAGCTTCTGGCTGGCCACCTTTAGGCCGCGGCACTTCAAAAGCCGACCCAGAGATGCAGCGGTAATGCCCTTGCCCAGACCGGAGACCACGCCGCCGGTCACAAAAATAAATTTTGCCATAAAAATATACCTTCCTTTGTTGTAGAATAAAACTTTCCCATAAAAGGCACGCTCCCGGCGCACCCCTTTCCCTGCGGGTGCGGGGCGAAGCCCTGCTTTTTATTCGCTTCTGTCAGCGTATTCCTCCAGCACCTCCTGCGCCACCTCGGCGCGGTCGCGGCGGGTGTCCATAGCCTGTTTTTCAAGGTAGCGGTGCGCTTCGGCCTCGGTCATGTGGGCGTGCTCTACCAGACAGCACTTTGCCCGGCTGACCAGCCGCAGCTGCCCGATCTTGTCCTGCAGGCGGGCGTTCTCCTGCCGCAGACGCTGCAAGCGGTGGTTGCTGGCAGCCGCCATGTGCATGGCCTGCAAAAACAACGGGGTGGTGAAGGGTTTGCTCAGCAGCAGCACCCCCTGCTCGTTCAGGGGGGCAAGCAATTGCTCAGCCTGTGCGGCCTTTACCAGAAAGACCACACCGGCATCAGTCTGCTCCACAGCGGTGATGCACAATTCGTGCCCGAACTCATCGGGCAGGGGAGCGTTGACCACGATCAACTCAAAATCAGATTCCGACATTCTGCGCCGTGCCTCGGCTCCGCTGGGAATGATCACCGGGCGGCTGTAACCCATCTCGGACAGCCGCGCGGCAATATATTCGTTGGAGTTGGCACCGGCGCTTACGATCAGTGCGCGTCCCATTCCGCACTCCTTTCTCCTGCGCTGGCAGGGATCAGATGGCGTTAAAATAGTAGACGCGCTCGTGCTCGGCCCGGTCAGGCGCACTCCGCAGTGCGGCGCAGCGCTTGAGCTCCTCCGAGAAATAGCGTTTAGAAAGCCCCTCTGGCAGCACCCGGCGCAAGAACTCGCTCTCCTCGGCCACCTGCACCGCCTCCTCAAGGGTGGCGGGCAGGGTCTCAAGCCCCAGTCCCTTGGCTTCGGCGGCATCGAACAGGTTGCGGTTCACCGGCGGCTGCAAGACCATGTGCTGCTCAATGCCGTCCAATCCGGCGGCAAGGATCAGGCCAATGGCCAGATACGGATTACAGGCGGGGTCCGGGCTGCGCAGCTCCATGCGGCAGTTGTCGCCCTTGACCATGGGAATGCGCACCAGCTGGCTGCGGTTCTGACGGCTCCAGCTCACATAGCGGGGCGCTTCGTCACAGCCAAAGCGCTGGTAGCTGTTGGGCAGGGGATTGGTGAACGCGGTCAGTTCTCGGCTGTGGGCCAGCACACCGGCCATAAAGCTGCCTGCTACGCTGTCCGGGGCAATATCGCCCTCAAACAGGTTTTTGCCGTCCATGTAAAGCGAGAGGTTGATGTGCAGCCCGCTGCCGGCCTGCTGGGGCAGGGGTTTGGGCAGAAAGCTGGCGTGCAGACCATTGCGCATGGCAATGGCACGGACGATCTGCTTAAAGGTCATCACGTTGTCGGCGGTTTTCAGCGGCCCAGCGTAGCGGCAGTCGATCTCGTTCTGGCCGTTGCCGCTTTCGTGGTGGCTGTGCTGGGGTGCCATACCCATCTGCTCCATGGTCAGGCAGATATCCCGGCGCAGATTTTCACCCGCATCCAGCGGCGCAACGTCAAAATATCCGCCGAAGTCAATGGGAATGCAGGTAGGGTGGCCACGGTCGTCCTTTTCAAACAGATAAAACTCGCACTCGGTACCCACGTTGCAGGTAAGCCCCAGCTTTTTGAATTTGCGGTTCACATCCCGCAAAAAGCCACGGCAGTTGCCGCTAAAGGCTGCGCCGTCCGGCTTTTCCACATCGCAGAAGAACTGCATCACTCGGCCCTCGGTGGGACGCCACGGCAGGATGGTCACGGTGGAAAGATCCGGCCGCAGTACAAGGTCGCTTTCCTCAACGTGCATAAAGCCCGCAATGGAACTGCCGTCAAAGCACACGCCCTCTTCCAGCGCCTTGGACAGATTGCTAGCCAGCACGGCAATGTTCTTCTGGGTGCCAAAAATATCACAGAAGGCAAAGCGCACAAATTTGACGTTGTTGTCCTCCACGAAATCCAGAATATCCTGTTGGGTGGAATAGCTCATAAATAACCCCCTTACAAAAACTGCATTTCAAATAAAACGCCCAAAGGCCTGCCCTCAAAAAGGGAGCAGGTCTTTGGGCTGGTGTAAGAAATAGGAAAAGGAGAATGGCTAATTGATCCGGCAGCCGGCGGATGCTTATTTTTTTACGCTGTCAGGAGATTATCAGACGTAGTAAAGCATCTTGCTGTAGCTGGGCAGAGGCCAGTAATCCTCGCCGCAGATAGTCTCGGCATCGTCGGCAGCGGCACGCAGGGCATCCATCACCGGGAGAACGTTATCGTGGAAGGCAACGGCCTTCTCGCTCTCGGTGGGCAGTGCCTTGGCGGCATTCACGGCATCCTGCAGGGTGTCGATGGCATCGCTCATGGCATCGGCGTCAGAAGAAAGCTTTTCCAAAGTCTTGGTCTCGCTGCGCACGCTGATGTGCTCGCTGACAGCCAGCTTGGAGGCGGCGGTATTGGCAACCTCGCTCATGTAGGCGTTGATGGCGGGCAGCAGCTGCTTGCGGGCCATCTCCAGCATGGTCAGAGCCTCAATGTTGATGATCTTGGAGTAGTGCTCCATCTCGACCTCGTAACGGCTCTCCATCTCGACCTTGGTCAGGACGCCGAAGTCCTCCATCAGGGCAATGTTCTTCGGCTCGATGAGGGCGGGCAGAGCGGCGGGTGTGTTCTTCTTGTTGGGCAGGCCGCGCTTTGCAGCTTCCTCTTCCCACTCGGCAGTGTAGCCGTTGCCGTTGAAGATGACGCGGCGGTGGTCGCGGATGGTGCGCTTGATCAGAGCGATGGCTGCACTGGTAAAGTCCTCAGCACCTTCCAGTTCGTCGGCGTAGCCCTTCAGCTCCTTGGCGACAGCGGTGTTCAGGATGGTGTTGCAGTCGCTCAGGTTCTCGGCAGAGCCGGGCATACGGAACTCGAACTTGTTGCCGGTGAAAGCGAAGGGAGAGGTACGGTTGCGGTCGGTGGTGTCCTTGCTGAACTTAGGCAGCACGTCCACGCCCAGATCCATCTTCATCTTGACGGGGCCGGCATAAGGAGAATCAGATGCAATGGCATCGATGACAGCTTCCAGCTCCTCGCCCACGAAGATGGAAATGATGGCCGGAGGTGCCTCGTTGGCGCCCAGACGGTGATCGTTGCCCGGGGTAGCCACAGAGGTGCGCAGCAGGTCAGCGTACTCATCCACAGCCTTGATAACAGCGGCCAGGAAGATCAGGAACTGCAGGTTCTCCATGGGGGTGTCGCCCGGGTCCAGCAGGTTCTCGTGGGTGGTGGACATGGACCAGTTGTTGTGCTTGCCGCTGCCGTTCACGCCTTCAAAGGGCTTCTCGTGCTGCAGGCAGACCAGACCATACTTGGGTGCGATCTTGCGCATCATTTCCATGGTCAGCAGGTTGTGGTCGATGGCGACATTGGTGGTGTCGAAGATGGGGGCCAGCTCATGCTGGCAGGGAGCCACTTCGTTGTGCTTGGTCTTGGCGGGCACGCCCAGCTTCCACAGCTCCTCGTCCAGCTCCTTCATGAACGCAGAAACCTCGGGACGGATGACACCGAAGTAGTGCTCCTCCAGCTCCTGACCCTTGGCAGAGGGAGCGCCGAACAGGGTGCGGCCGGTGAGAATCAGATCCTGACGTGCCTCGTAGTCCTCCTTCTTGACAAGGAAGTACTCCTGCTCGGGGCCGACGGTGGTGGAAACGTAGTCCACATCCTTGCCGAACAGCTTCAGGATGCGGACGGCCTGACCGGACAGTGCGTTCATGGAACGCAGCAGGGGAGTCTTTTTATCCAGAGCCTCGCCGGTGTAGCTGACGAATGCGGTGGGGATGCACAGTACGTCATCCTTCACGAAAGCGTAGCTGGTGGGGTCCCATGCGGTGTAGCCGCGGGCCTCACAGGTGGCGCGCAGGCCGCCGGAGGGGAAGGAAGAGGCGTCGGGCTCGCCGCGCACCAGCTCCTTGCCGTTGAACTCCATGATGGCGGTGCCGTCGCCCACGGGGGAGACGAAGCCGTCATGCTTCTCGCTGGTAATGCCGGTCAGCGGCTGGAACCAGTGGGTGTAATGGGTGGCACCCAGCTCCATAGCCCAGCGCTTCATCACGCTGGCAACGACGTTTGCCACCTCGATATCCAGCGGAGCACCCTTGTGCAGGGTGTTCTTCAGGCTCTTGTAGGTAGCGCTGGGCAGGCGCTCCTTCATAACGTGCTCATTAAAGACCTTGCTGCCGTAGATCTCCATAACATTTGCTGCCATAAATCCTACTCCTTACTTGATCTTACTTTTTTCTTTCGCCTTGGGTCTGCCGCAATGCAAAAACCCAAAGCTTGCTTACATCTTAACAAAAACGGCGCTGCGAGTCAGGAGGTGACCCACAGCGCCGTTGCTGTCTATGGCTAAAATTATAGTCCTTGCGGGCAAAAAAGGCAATTGACAAAACTGACGATTCTGCACAAACACGATCTCGGATTTTTGGAATAACCGCGATTGGTATGACTTTTGCATCGAAAAAGCCCCCTTCAGGACGGCTTTCTCCGGCTGAAAGGTGCGCAGCGCGCGGCAATTGTTCTCATTGTAAAAGCATCAGATGACCTGAAACAGGAAAAACTTCAGATAGTTCGTCTCCGGCACGCCCCAGAGGATGGGGTGGTCGGGGGCCTGCTGGCGCACTTCGATCTGGCGCAGCTGGCGGTGAGCGTCCTTTGCGGCAGAGCGCAGCATCTTGATGAACAACTCCTCGGTGGCAAAGTGGGAGCAGCTGGCAGTAGCCAGATACCCGCCCCGGGGCAGCAGCTTCATGGCGCGGTAGTTGATCTCCTTGTAGCCGCGCATGGCATTCTCCACCGTGCGGCGCGCCTTGGTAAAGGCAGGAGGATCCAGAATGATGAAGTCGTAGGGGCTGCCCTCCTTTTCCAGCCGGGGCAGCAGGGCAAAGGTGTCCTCGCAGAGGAAATCCATGTTGTCGAGGCCGTTGCGTTCGGCGTTGCGCTTTGCCATGGCAATGGCCTCGGCGCTGATGTCGGCAGCAGTCACCCGGGCAGCCCCGCCCTTGGCAGCGTTCAACGCAAAGCTGCCGGTATGGGTAAAGCAGTCCAGCACGGTGTGCCCGGCGGCAAGGCGTGCCACAGCCCGGCGGTTATACTTCTGGTCAAGGAAAAAGCCGGTCTTTTGCCCGTTTTCAAAGTCTACATGGTAGTACACGCCGTTTTCACAGATCTCGGTCTGGGTGGTTTCCGGGTGGCTATCGCCGGGCAGGGCAAACC
>OKXL01000438.1_pt1 | contig 17104 bp, 10 predicted proteins | sample 1615111 | NCBI WGS metagenome assembly OKXL01 (sample SAMN02674887, study PRJEB24791) | human gut metagenome, SKBSTL062 | isolation source: stool | host: Homo sapiens | place: USA | reverse complement strand
TTGATGGGTCAGTTTTCCCATCTTCAAATCAATCAGAACAAAGCATTTCAAAATGTAATTGTAAAATACTAAGTCGATGAAAAAATCCTGTCCATCCAGCGTAAACCGCTTTTGCCGTGCTACAAAAGAAAATCCTCGTCCCAGTTCCAGAAGAAAATGCTGAAGGTGGTCAATCAATGCCTGTTCCAGTTCACCCTCATATACATGGGTATCTGGCTGAATCTGCAAAAATTCCATCACATAAGGATCTTTGATTATTTTTTCATATTCAGGTTTCGGTTCTGTTGTTTGAATTTCTTTTGAAACAGCTGCTTTGTCTTGGCTTGCTAAAATTCTCTGATAGTACATCGTGTTGATCTGCCGTTCTAACTGCCGGACGCTCCACGCAGACTTTACACATTCCTCCATATAAAAGGTTCGTGCCTGCTCATCTGGTACACGCATCAGAAGGCGGTAATGTGACCAACTTAATTCGCTCCACAGTGTGGAGCGATTTGGAAAGGTGCAATAAAATTGCCTCATATTACGCAGTCCTTGTACGCTAAATCCCTTCCCAAATTCTGCTGTTAGCTGTTCAGATAAATATTGAAGCAGCTTCTTTCCATATTCTGCTCTGTCATTTTCTCCGCACGCTTTATAAATCTGTTCCCCAATCTCCCAATAAGTTATTACCATTGTGGAGTTCACCGCAGCACTTAACCTATGCTGTGCTGATACAATAGACTGGCGAATGGAATGATAGGTCTGTTCTGCATTTTGATTTATTTGCAAATTGTTATCCATTTTGTACTCTCCTTACTGTGGATGCTATTAAAATATTATACCACGGAATCAATAAAAACTCTCAAATCAATATTTATGGATTGATTTTTGCATTTTTTCTGCAAAATCTTCAATTAAAATCTCTTTCGGTTCTTTTTCTGAGTGACAATGACTTCAATCTGTCTTTCTATTTTTATCATAAAAGCACCTCCAAATACTGCCGTAAAATCTTTTCCACCTTAAACATCCCAGCATATTGCATTAAAGCTCGCAGGTTCTTATCTTTTCTACGAGCATACGCTTTCAATGCCCCCTGAAAGGTTTGAATTTCAATTCTACTTCGGCTTCTGAGCAAATCACAGATCGTTCGCTCCATATCATAAACCGGTACGGTATGCCCAAAAGGTGTCTGGCCGCTGGACACCCCAACATCAAATAACTCTGGCTTAATGGTGTAAACAGATAGCCCTTCTGCTTTTAAGCGAGTGGTACTGTACCCCCTGCGCACTGTGATGGCGTATGGAGAGGGTTCTCGGTCTGTTAAGTCATGAAAAAATAATGCTGATTCATGGGAAAATACTGCTTGACCACACCGCAGATGCAAAAGAAACATCGCATCAATCCATGTATCCTCGGAGACATAAATACCATGGGCAACCTGTTCTAATTTTCGCTCTTTAATATATTCATAAAAAATAGGTTTTACAATTCCTCTGGCAACCGCCTGAGAAGTTTGTAGCATCCCGTCCTGCTCTGCCAGAAGACCATCTAGCTGTGCAAACCGTTCCAATTTTGTCATGCCATCACTTCCTTTCGTGCTACTATCATACATGAATGTGGCACAAAAGTAAATATACAAAAGAGAACATCTTTTTTGAAAAAATTAAACACTATTATATTAGAGTTCATCCATACACACTATCCTTTTTGAAAGATGTGAACTACAACTTAGTGGGTGACATCCACCAAGTTACCCACCAAGATTCTGCACCTTCAGCAGTATTTGAACAGATTTTGACTTTCTGCACAAAACACAAGTCAAAGAAAGAGCTTATAGCATTTTGCAGCTTCAAAGATCTAAGAAATTTTACGCTGAAGTATAAATGTGAATTACTATCTTAGTCAGAAAAACTTAGTCAGCAACCAAGATTGTGACCAAGTTAGTGAGCAAGATAAACCACAGGACATCCTACACGCAGTCTTGGATTTTTGTATAACAGAAAAAAGCAAACAAGAAATTTGCTCACTTATTTTACAAGAAAATATTTGAATCCTCTACTGGCAAGCGGCCAGCTTAAAATGACTATTCCAGATAAGCCAAACAGTCGAAAACAAAAATATATTACCGTCCATACCAAGTAAAATAAGAAGCAGGGCATTGGGTCTCATATCCCATTGTCCTGCTTCTTTTTCATTCCAGATTATATTCACATCATTTACCCATACACCTATCTTGGATCGCAAATTTCAAACTCTGTACCTTGCCCAGCAGCCAGATCGCAGCCAGCGGCAGCCCCATCGGGCTAATCAAAAATGCCATGACCAGCAGAATCACACCGTTCTGCGGAGAATAGGTAAGCAGCACAGCCACGCCAAGCAGAGCAATCACAGTGCTGAACAGACCAAGCACCAGACCAGATATGTAGATCAGCCCCGTGCAGAGCCAGACAAAAAGCGTCAGCACCAAAATAACCGGTGCGGTTACGATCATCAGCAGGCATTTCAAAATCTTCATTCCAGTTCCTCCTTCCAACGCTCCAGATACCGTTTGCACAGGGCATCCGCTTCTCTCTCATCATCTTCCGTCACTTCCCGTTTGCCTTTGGTCAGTTCAATCTCCAGATAAGTCCGGTAATCATCAGCTAAGAGGTCGAACAGTTCCTTGGGAGTATGGCACACCTCGCCGGTGCAATAGTGAAAGTTCTGGTCAAATTCAACCCTTACACATCCGTGACGGCTGATATAAACTTCGATGGTCTCGTCTGCGGCCAGGTAGTCCGCAAAAATCTCCAACACTTTTTCAAAGGTCAGCATCTGTTTTCCACTCCTTTGCTACGCTTCTTATTCTACTCATATTATCCGGTACAGACAGGCAAAAGACAAGGATACCGGCAAAAAGAAAAAGCGGAGGGAGGTGCGGCGAAGAAACGCCGTTCCTCCCTCCGCAAATGGAGCATCTATCCCTGTTATGAAAGTTTAGAAAGCTGGGTAAGGATTTCCTTCACACCCTCCCACAGTTGTTCCTGCCGCTGGGATATATCCTCCAAGTCAGCATCATAAACCCGCCCTGTCTCATGCACTTTTCGGGTCAGCTGATTCAAGTTGTTGCTGCTTCGGCGCATCAGGGATACCAGCTCCTTCAGTTCTGGCAGATCCAGCTTGACCACATACCCATCCAGCGCCATTTTCCGCAGATAGGCACTCAAATTCTCTGTTCCGTATTGCTGCATCTTTTGATGAATCAGCTCCAGTTCCTCTGCGGATACCCAAAACAGAACCGGAACATCCCGCTTTCGCTTTGCCATGGTTATCGCTCCGGCTCCCGTTTCTTCGGGGCGGCCGGCTTATGGGCAGACAACTCCTGCCTGAGCTTTTGCAGGACGGAGCCTTTTTCTTTCTCCTGGATAGTTTTTCGAGCCTGTCTTGTAAACAGATCCACCAGTCCCGGATTGACCCGATCCACTACCAGATCGGCACATTGCTGGGAAGTAGCACTATCCTCCGGCATTGGAATGGTCTTTGCCCATGCTTTGTTGTCACGAGAAATCCGCCCATCTGCATCCTTATGCTGAATCGTATTGGCGAGAATAAAGTTCATCCGCTCTACTCCAAATTCCTCCAAAATCTCTTGCACCGCGGAAGCAGTATCCAGCCTGCTATCCCTATAATGGGCACTGATTGCCTGCTCAATGGCAACTTTGCAAGAAAAATTTGCCTGGTCAGAAAGCCAGTATGCGTCTGTTTCTCCATGCTTGGACGCGTATGCGGCAGAATGAAGATAAACCAACAACGGATTGAGTTCCTCCGGCTCCCTGCATACCTCATTGGCCCGACTTTCAATGCTGTCCCTGATCACATCCATATAGCCGGTCTCCAGCTTGTCAAAATAGCGGTACACATCTTCTAGCGGCGAAGGAGATTCCAGAAGGGCCTGTGCCTGAGCATCGGTCAGCACCAGTTCCTCCATCGCCATCACAATGTCCTCGCGGATGGTGTACTCATAGGCATGGTTTAAGACTTCTTCCGGGGGCTGGCTTTTCAGCCAGTCCCGGAACTTGTCCTGTTCGGCAGCCATCTTTTCATAAAGGGCTGTATTCAGATCGTTGGTATTCATGTTATCGCACCTCCTCATGCTGTTTTGGTTTCTTGTCTGTACTGCGGGGCAGCACCGGGCGTTTCAGGCTGTCCAGCACCGAAGGCCGTGTGCTTTTGGCAACAACAGCTTCAGCGTGTGCCGGTCCCTTTCCGTCGATGTTGAGCAGGGTATCCAGCTCTACCAGACGGGCGTTTTTGCTTCTCAGTTCTTCTTCATAAAGGAATGGCTTTCCGACTTCCTCCTTTGCGGCAGCCTGCTGCTGATAGAGGTTATCCAGCTGGGCCTTTGCCGCCTCCAGACGCTGCGGCATCTGGGCGAGGGCATTGTCGATACGGGTAAGATTTCCGCGAGGGTCTGTACCAAGGGTTGCCCTGTGGGTCATCTGCCCTTTTAGCAGGAGCGTATATTCCTGTTTCCATGCGGAAAATTCCACGGACATGGCATAACCCCGATAGCTGCCGATCTGCACCGGATCAGAGGTTTTGACCTCCTTGCAGGCATCCAAAAGGGCTGCACCGGCGTTCTCCTTATCGGTCAGCAGGTCTCCACGGATCTCCATACCGGAAAAGCCGTCCTCCGGGTGCGGGTGAGCCGCCAAAACCTCTAGGTCAGATTCAAAGCCCTTGATAAAGCCCTTGTGCTTTTCAATCTCCTCCGGAAAGTATTTGAGCAGTTGGTCCTCCAGACGATACTGCTTGCTCTGGTGGTCGGCTTTCATCAGCTTCAGGCGGGATACCTCCACATCCAAATCCATACGCTCTTTGATACGGGGGTCTCCGGCACACAGAGCCTTGATCTCGGCAAAGGAAAGCGCTGTTTCATCCACATCTTCGCAGGAGCGCACCGGCGATTTAGAAGTCATGATCTGGGAAATGAATTTCTGCTTATTCTCCACCGTCTGCCAGAGGTATGCGTCAAAGGTTCCTTCGGTCACATAGCGGTACACATGGACAAGAGGATTCTGGTTACCCTGGCGCTCGATACGGCCCTTGCGCTGGGCAAGGTCTCCCGGTCTCCACGGACAGTCCAGGTCATGAAGTGCCACCAGACGGTCCTGCACATTGGTGCCTGCGCCCATCTTGGCAGTGCTGCCCATAAGTACACGCACCTGACCGGTACGAACTTTGGAGAACAGCTCCTTTTTCCGCACTTCGGTATTGGCTTCATGGATAAAAGCGATCTGGTCGGCAGGCATCCCCTGGACAATGAGTTTCTGACGAATATCGTCATATACCGTAAATGCCGGTTCCTGCTCCGGCAGAGGCACAGCGCCTTCCAATGCGTGAAGCAGTGGATTATCCAGTGTTTTCGCCGCCTTGCTTGCAGGAGCTTTTGCCTGTGGTGTAGAAATGTCGCAAAACACCAGCTGGGTCAGCTTGTCAGCTTCGCCATCCCGCCAGATCTGCATGATGTTCTCTACGCATTGATTGACCTTTGTGCCGGGTTCGTCCGGCAGCATCTGGTTGACGATCCTCTGGTCAAGCCCCAACTTACGGCCATCCGAGGTAATCTTGAGCATATTGTCTTGAGACGGATCAACGGTTCCGCTGTGTACCAGCGATGCGCGCTCCGAAAGGGCCTTGACCATTTCCTGCTGATGTTCGGTAGGCTGCGCCACGATGTTGTGGTATTCCACCTCCGGGGTAGGCAGATTCAGCTGGTCGGCAGTCTTAATGTCAGCCACTTCTTTGAACAGGTTCATCAGCTCTGGGAGGTTGAAGAACTTACTGAATCTCGTTCTTGCCCGGTAGCCGGTGCCTTCCGGTGCCAGCTCCAATGCTGTGACGGTCTCCCCAAATCGGGAAGCCCAGCAGTCGAAGTGGGTCATGTTCAGTTCTTGCAGGCGTTCATACTGAAGGTAACGCTGCATGGTGTAAAGCTCGGTCATGGAGTTGCTGACCGGGGTGCCGGTGGCAAAAATCACGCCACGGTTTCCGGTGATCTCATCCATATAGCGGCACTTGGCAAACATATCGGAGGATTTCTGCGCGTCCGATGTGGAAAGACCAGCCACATTCCGCATTTTTGTGTATAGAAACAGGTTTTTATAGTTGTGGGCCTCGTCCACAAATAAACGGTCCACCCCCAGCTGCTCAAAAGTTACCACATCGTCTTTTCGCCCCTCGGCTTGCAGCTTTTCCAGTCTGGCTTCCAGAGACTTTCTGGTACGCTCCAGCTGCTTGACGGTAAAACGCTCACCGCCGCTGGCCTGCACCTCTGCGATCCCCTCGGTGATCTCGTCGATCTGCTCATAGAGAAGCCTTTCCTGACGCTCCCGGCTGATGGGGATACGCTCAAACTGGCTGTGTCCCATGATGATGGCGTCGTAGTCCCCGGTAGCGATACGGGCGCAGAACTTTTTTCGGTTATGGGTTTCAAAGTCCTTTTTGGTGGTGACTAAGATGTTGGCAGAAGGATAGAGACGCAGAAACTCCGACGCCCACTGCTCGGTCAGGTGGTTTGGAACCACAAAAAGGGATTTCTGGCACAAACCCAGGCGTTTGGCTTCCATAGCAGCGGCCACCATCTCAAAGGTTTTGCCCGCGCCTACTTCGTGTGCCAGCAGAGTATTACCGCCATACAGCACATGGGCGATGGCGCTTTTCTGGTGTTCCCGCAGGGTAATGGCCGGGTTCATGCCGCCAAAAGTGATATGGCTGCCATCATACTCACGGGGACGGGTAGAGTTCATTTCTTCGTTGTACTGGCGCACCAAAGTCTGGCGGCGCTCCGGGTCTCTCCAGATCCAGTCCCTAAAGGCTTCCCGGATAGCCTGCTGTTTTTGGGCAGCCAGGGTGGTCTCCTTGGCGTTCAGCACGCGGCGCTCTTTTCCGTCTGCGTCCTCTATGGTGTCATAGATACGGACATCCCGCAGGTTTAAGGAATCCTCCAGAATCTTGTAGGCGTTGGCGCGGCTGGTCCCGTAGGTGGTGTAGGCTGCCACATCATTGTAAGATACGGAAGATTTCCCCTTGATCTGCCATTCAGCGGTAAAGGACGAATAGTTGACCTCGATACTGCGCTGGAGATAAAACGGAGTGTTGAAGGTCTCATACATAAACTGTTGGATATATTCCTTGTCGATCCAGGTAGCACCCAAACGCACCTCGATCTCCGACGCATCCAGGTCCTTGGGCTGGGCGGCGGTAAGAGCTTCCACATTGACTGCATAAACCGGGTCCTGCTGTGCCGCCCGCTGCGCCTGACGCAGTTTGCGGCGTACATTGCCGGAAAGGTATTCATCGGCGGTCACATAATGGGGCGATCCGTCCTGCTCCAGCTGTCCCGGTACACGGAAGATCACGCCTTGCAGTTCTCCGGCCAGTTCTTCTTTTGTTTTTCCGGTAAGCTGGCTCATATAGCCCATATCCACGCAGGCTTTTTCCGAGATGGACACCGCCAGCGCTTCACTTGCCGTATCCACCACAGCCACCGCCTGATGGGGCTTGATGGTCCGTTTGGTGAACATATCCGCCTTGCGCTCCAGCTTTCCGTCCTCGTCGATGACTTCCAGCGCACAGAGCAGGTAATAGGAAGAATCGTCTGCATATGCCAGACGGTTTGCACGGTCATTGATGAGACCGTATTTGGCAGAAAAGCTGTCATAGAGGCTGTTCAGTTCCGCCTGCTTCTCCCGAATGGTGCTGTCCGGAACCGCTGCATCCATCTGAAGGTCGATCAGTTCCTGCACACAATCACGCAGTCCCACAAGACCTTTCACGCGGGCTTCTGCGGTGGCGTTGAGGTCAGGGCGCACCATACGGCTGTTTTCCCGGTAGTACACCTGCCCGTCTACAATGGCATAGGAATAGTTCTTCACATTGGGGTCGGCAGGAATGGAGGTGTCAATAGCTTCGCCTTCGCCCAGCTCCGGCAGCTCTGCCTCCTGATAAGTGCCATGAATATACTTCACCGCATCATGCAGCTGGTCGGAAAGCTCCAGTCCCTCGATAGGGTTCACGGTGTAGTCCATACCATGAGCAGTGCTTACCGGCTCCTGTCTGCCCAGCACCATTTCCGGGTGGTCGATAAAATACCGGTTGATGGCAAACCCGTCCTCCGTCTGTCCGGTCTGGGTCCATTCCGGCACAATGTCCAGCGGGCGATCCCGCTTTTGGAGGAAGATGATGTCCGATACCACCTCGGCACCGGCATTCTTTTTGAACGCGTCATTAGGCAGACGGATAGCTCCCAGCAGCTCGGCACGCTGGGCAAGATAGCGGCGCACGGTAGAATCCTTGGCGTCCATGGTATAGCGGGAAGTCACAAAAGCCACCACACCGCCGGGACGCACCTGGTCCAGTGCTTTGGCGAAAAAGTAGTTGTGAATACTAAAGTTCAGCTTGTTGTAGGCTTTGTCGTTGACCTGATACTGACCGAAAGGTACATTGCCGATGGCAAGGTCAAAGAAGTCACGCCTGTCGGTGGTCTCAAAGCCGCCTACTGTGATGTCCGCCTTGGGATAGAGCTGCTTTGCGATGTGCCCGGAAACCGGGTCCAGCTCCACGCCGTACAGACGGCTGTTTCGCATTTCCTCCGGCAGCATACCGAAGAAATTGCCCACACCCATAGATGGCTCCAGAATATTTCCGGTCTCAAATCCCATACGGCCCACCGCTTCATAGATGGCCTGAATGACCGTAGGGCTGGTGTAATGGGCGTTGAGGGTGGAGCTTCTGGCGGCGACATATTCCTCCGGGGTCAGCAGCTCTTTCAGCTGGGCACACTCGGAAGCCCATGCCGGTTTCTCCGGGTCAAAGGCATCAGAAAGACCGCCCCAGCCCACATAGCGGGATAGGACTTCCTGTTGTTCCGGGCTTGCCTGCTGTCCGGCAGCTTCCAACTCTTTCAGCAAACGAATGGCATTGATATTTGCCTGGAACTTGGCTTTCGGACCGCCTTCGCCCAAATGCTCATCGGTAATACGGAAGTTTTGTGCATTGCGGCGCAGGTTGGCCTTGTATTCCTCATAGGAGGCTTCCTCGGCAGCTTTGGCATTGGGGAAGGTCTGCCACTGGCCATTGACCTGAATGGAAACCGGGTGTTCGTCCAGCACTTCCTCAAAGGTTTTCTCCGGCTCAGTCACAGGGGCTGGCGGCACCGGCTCCTCGATATGCAGCCGTTCCACCACCACATCATAAGGCAGATTGTTCTTGTCGCCCGGATAGACGGCCACGGTCTCGGAATGGAAGGCCGGGGATTCGGCAGCCGGTTCGGGGCGTTCCTGTCCAAAGCCATCCAGCTGACGGGCATACATCCCGCGCAGCAAAGGCGCAACTTCATCCCAACGGAAATACAGCACAGCCAGACGCTTTTCCTCTGCGTCCAGGACTTCCAGCTCCATGCCCTGTGCCGTGGTACGGTAATCGGCAATATCGCCGGTCTCCAGATTCAGGGTCTCGATCTCACCGGAATAGGCTCTGCTCAGCCAGTAGGCAATCTCACTGTTGCTCCTGCCGGATTGCAGCAGCGTGGAAACCTGTTTTTTATCTGCTTCATCCATCAGTCCATGGGACAATACATCCCGCAAGTCCTGATCTGCCTTGTCCGGGTCAATGGGAAGAAACTCGGTATAGTAAGCATTGCGGCGGTCTGCCCGAAGCAACTGCTCGAACTGTTCTTTACGCTCTGCCCGGTAGATGGGATATACCATACCGGCGGGCAGAAGCTGTACGGTGTCCTCCCGCAGCTCGGTGATCTGATAGGCGTCATCCTCGATATACACGGTATCGCCCACGGCATAAACCGGGGCGGCAGGGTCATAGGAAGTCCTTTGCGGAATTGGACTGCGAACGGCATCATATTCCTCATCGGAAATGGAAATCGCGGAAGTCTGCTCTGCCTCGGCAGCTGCGATCTGCTCTGCATCTGACATCACCTGTTGGATAAATGGGTCATTGTCCAGTTTTTCCGGGTCTGCCACCTGTCCGTTGACGATGCCCCTTTCCTCCAGGGCTTCCCGGATGGCGATGGGGTCGATGTTGTCAAAACGGTCCTGTTCTTCTTCGGTATAGAACCGGTCCTCCTGAATGAGCTGGGCGATCCGGCGCTGTACCTTCGTCCAGGGCAGCTGCGTTTCTTCCGGGCTTCCGGCACGGACAACGAACAGGCTGTTACTGCTGCCGTATTCCTGAGCCAACCATGCAGCGGTATCTTTTTCCCTTGCATGGTCTTTCATATAGCGGACGACGGCGTGTTTACTCTCAATATTGCCGTTCCATGCACAAAGGGCAGTATCAATATCTTCCTGAGAAAGAGGGCGCAGAAGCTCATGGAGCTTTGGATAGGTCTCGTCGATCACTTCCCGGTGCAGACGCTGGCGGAACTCCGGTATATCAGAATAAAGGCGGATCAGCTCCATATCCTTAGAACCAAGGACCGCACGGCGCACAGCGGCATTGCCCTCGATGACAGCATTTTCACGGTCAGAATGACCGCAGGCATTGCGGTATGCGGCATCCTCGGAAATGGCGGCAGTCACCACAGGCTTATACTGCTCAAACTGCTCCCGAAGGGTAGGCTTTGGCGTTTCTTCCTCCACCTCCGGCTGCTGGGCTTGGATGGCATCTTCTTCTGCCAGTTCCTTTTCAGTCTGGATCTTGTCATACTGCGCCTGTTCCTGTTCAGTAAGATAGCGGCCTTTCTGGACAAGAGAGGTAATGCGCTTGGCAACCTTTTCCCAGTTCAAGTGAACATCCGGGCAGTCCTGCTTTTTATAGTGCAGTCCTTTCCCGTCGTGATCTTCGCCGCTGTGTGTTGCGCCGGACAGGGCATGAGAGCGACCACCAATGCCATACTCGTCTTTGAGGAATCTCACTTTTTCCTTGTCCGTATGGTTTTCCATGAAGAACGCATAGATGCGGCCTTTTCCTCCGGCAAAACTGCTGCCGCCGGTCATGGCAGCGTCGATCTCATCCTCGGTAATGAAGTGCTGGACGGTTGGCACTTGGGAAAGGTCTGAAGAAAAAGTCCTGCGGGGCAGGTCAAGGTCCTTCAGGTTCTCCCAGATCTCCCTTGGTTTATGATAGTGGAAGCGCAGCAGGTCACGATCCTGCTGATAAGCGGTCCAGAAAGCGGCGTATTCTTCCTTGAGGGTCTGACGGAAGGCTGGGTCACTCAGCTGCTCCGTCAGGCGGCGGGTCTCCTCCGGGAACCCATTGCCCTTGATCTCTGACAGGCAGGACAAATATTCGGCTTCTCTGGCATCCTCGCTGAGATCGTGATATAAGTTCCAGAACTTTGTGGCAAGGAGGGAGCGTTCATAGCCTGCCGCTTCTGCAAGCTCCACATTGGAGGCAAACTGGCCGCTCTCCAAAAGTTCCCCGATACGCTCTGCGGCGCTCTCCCAGGAAATGACCTGGGCAGACCGGTCATAACGGACAGACTTCCCGTGGGAAAGATGGATACCGTCCTCGGCGTACCATGCGCTCACGCTGCCAAGACCATTGCCGCCGTGGTACAGCGTTTTCAGTATCTCGACAATCTCAGCGGTGGTTTTCTGCTTTTCAAAGGCTGCAACCACACGCTCCCTCTGGCGGTCTGTATTGCCGCCCAAACGCAGCACATGGTCGATGTCATTTTGGGCAAAAGAAAAAGCAGAGGATGTATGCGCTACATTCTCTGCTTCATCTATGGATTGGATCTGTTCCGCTTCGGAGAGGAACAGGTTTAGGGTCAGCTGTTGATAAGCTCCGCCATCAGGATCTCCTCGGCCTGGGCTTTGCAGGTGTTCATCAGCCCCACCCACTTCATGGGATCGCTGGCTTTCAGTTCCTCGGTGGCTCCCGCTTCCTTCGCCAGCTGGGGCATCATCTGCTCCAGTCTGTTCTGGGCGGTCTCGTCGATCTCCAGAAGGTGCGGGTACAGCTTCTCGCTCAGCAGCATCTGGTTGTAGAGGATGGGACGGTGTTCCTTCAGGTAGGTTTTCCTCATCCTGCCGTACTTGCCCAGGGGTTTCTCCGGCTGCTGGCTCAGCTTCAGGTCGGGAATCAGATAGTCTCCGTTCTGGATATAGGTCATGGGATTGTTCATCTTGTTTGCTCCTTTCTTGGTTGGCTTCGCGCTCTGCATTTCGGACGGTGACGCCGATCTGCCGCAGCACCTGCTGGTTGATCTGGCTGACCGCTGTTCCCAGCGCCCCGATGGTGGACGGGGTGTTGAAATCAAAGATCGCCATGAAATCTTCGTGGTCGAAGTAGCGTTCCGGCTCCAGTCCGCAGCGGGACATCAAAGCGTAAGTGATGCTGACGGTGGCGGCTGCCTTAAACTGCACTCCGATGTTATACTCATCATATTCCTCCAAAAAGGAACCGTCAACGATATAGAAAAAGTCCTGCTGATGCTCTGTCCAGTATTCCTCGGCCAGTTTTCCGGCTACCTCGGTAAGCTGTCCGGCAAGGTCATCACCGGAAACATCATAGGTGCGCTCCAGCATGGCCTGCACGGAATCCAGATGGCGCTCCTCCAGCTGCCACAGCCAGGGTGTGCGGGAATGTTCACGGGTTCCGGTGTCGGAAATGTCAAAGACATAGCGCAGGCGGGGTCTGTCCCCGGAATCATCCACCAGAGCGATCCCCTTGGAACCGCGCCTTACATATCGGCCCATCTTTTCATTCCACAAATCGTACTCCGCACAGGCGGTGGCGTCCGGTCGCTGGGCGTAGATCATCAGCTGTTCATGGAACGGATACTTGTAAAGACGGGAAGCAGTGGTGAGAAACCCTGCCCATTCCTGCCAGCTCCCCGTGAGCTGTGTTGCCACCTTGTCCGCCATCTGTGCATATAGTTCAGCTTTGGTTGGCATGGTGTTCTGTCCTCCTTTCGGTTTTGGGGTAAAAGGTGGAGCGGCAAATTGCCACCCCATCCCTGCGGTTATGCTGTTTACTGGTCAAAATCCGGGTACAACTCCAGCTGGGCAAAGTCCTCATCGGTCATCGCACAGAGCTTCGTAAGGGCACTGTCGGTCAGCTCCCTCAGTTCCGTTTCCTCCGGCGAAAGCTCGCCGCGCATTTCACGCAGGCTGTCGATCAGCCCGGTGCGGCTACCGGTATTGTAAATGCACATCAGGTTCATTTCCTCAAAAGTAAAGTTTCCCATATCAAATCTCCCTTTCCGCACTCTTTTTGGGTGCTGTCTTTTTGTGTTCTGCTTTGGGCTGGCTTTTCAGCTGATCCACAACGGATTTTTTCTTTTCCCGTTCCTCCCGATGAACGGCGTCAGCCAAGTCCATCAGGGAAATGGGCTGACCGCTTCGGGCCTGCTGTTCCAGCTCTGCCACCGTAGGCTCTTTTGCACCATTGTTGATGATGCCGTCGATCATGCCGTAATCGTCCTCTACGGCCATCTCTGCATTTTTCAGCGGATTTTCCGGCAGGAATCCGGGGATCTGGGTAAAACCAACGCTGTCGCAGTAATGACAGGATACCTTACCGTCCTGTTTGATCGCAACGATGTCGCTGACGCTCATGGAGGAACTGTGAAAGTCTACGGGTTTTTCCAGATTGAATTGCTGATAGAGTTTTTCCAGCTGCTCCGGCACAGTGCCAGACTCCCTCAGAGGAGCTGTGTAAATGAGGTCATAATTGCTGCGGTCTATGGAAATGTCATGGGACTTTAACCAATCCAGATTCATAAAGCGCACATTCTGCGGATCGTCACGGCTCACCTGGTAGATGGCAAAGCAGTTTCTGTTCTGGGAGAGAAATGCCTGTTCTCGTTCCTGCTGATGTTCCTGACGCTCCATGACCTTTTCGTGGAACTGAGGGCTTTTCTCCCATTCCTCGCGGTCCACACCGAAAAGGCCTCCATGCTCCATGATCTCCTGTGGGTCAAACACCATGCTCTCCGTATTGTCCTCATGCAGCACATAGACAGTCAAACCGGCGGCATCCAGTTCCAGCGCCCGTTCTCTGGTAACAGGGAGCATCCCGTCATAAGAGTAGCCGTATTCTTGCATATCCGGTGTGGAGACCAGCTCATCCGGCGTTGGGTATTCATCCAGCGCCTGCTCCTGTGTCTCCGGCAGCTGGGAAGAAGCGGCCATCTGACTGGCCTCTGCCTGCATCTGCTGGTAGGCAGCTTCCTGCAAAGTCTCGATCATGGACAACGGTGCGTATTTTACAGAGTCTCTGCCCAAATCGTTGTCATCACAAATCTGGAGAACTGCCTTCATGCGGGAAAGCTCTGGCATATCCAGCTGACCACCATCCAGCTCTTTCATGGACGCGGCATCGTAAAGGGTGTAGTCCCAGCCACTGTCACAGGGCTGGATATGAAGATAGGTGGCATCGTCAATTAGAAACAAAGCCTCCTGCTGGTTTGCCTCCGCATCAAGAACCGCCATTTCCGGCTCTTTTTTTGCATTGGGGTCAATTCCACGCTCTTTGCAGATTTCCTTATAGTGGCGCTCAATGTCAGAGATCAAAGTGCCGGAGGTCTTATTGATGGTCTCCAAACTGGCTCTCAGCTCTTTCAGTTCCTTGCCCTGACTCCAGCTGGCAATATAGCCAAAACTGTTTTCTCCGGTCTCGATGCCAAAATATTTGCAGACTGCATAGGAGATGCTTTCAGCCTCTACTTCTTCCGTGTGACGGTCTTTCTTCTGTTCCTGCAAAAACTGGGCGAGAGTAGAAAAGCCGCCAACAAAATTCAGTCCTTCTTCCTCGGTCAGCATCAGGCGTCCATTTTCCGCCAGCTCCAGCGGATCTGTCAGCAGAACGGAACCTGCATGGTTTACAACCACTCGTTCTTCTACACAGACCGGCTCTCCGGGGTCGTAGTCAGAACCGCGCAGGTCATAGCAATAAACGCCCTCCGGCAGATTATCACGGACAATCCGCCCATTGGAGAACAGACCGGGTTTATCAAACAGCTCGATCTCCTGATATTGCTCGTCATTGGCAATCTGAATCTTTTTCTGATTGTGGAGCTTGCTGTGGGCAATCTCATGAACCGTGGCCGAAACCGTCTGCACCTCGCTCATGCCCTGGCGAATGGCAATTTTCTGATGATCGGCAGAAAAATAGCCGTCCGTATCGGCGGCCATTGCTTCAAAAGTGATCGGCACCGGCGCACTGCGGCGCAGAGCCTCCATGAATGCCTCATAATTTGGCACATTGCCGGAAAGGGAGGAAGCAAGCTCCGGCAAAGGTTTCCCGTCGGTCTGGCTCACATCAAAAACCTTGACCGGACGGAACATAGGGATCTCGATTTCTTTTTCCTCTGTGACGATCTTTCCGTCTTTATCCAGAATCGGAGCCTTGGTATCCGGGTCCAGCTTCTGCTCCTCGATTTTCTTCTTATACGGTGTGGGGGCGATGATGGTAATGCCATGCTCGCCCTTTTTCACATGACGCTCAAACTGGTCTTTCCACTTATTGTATCCGGCTACCAATGTAGCGTCCGGCTTCTGCATATAGATGAGCATGGTGTTGTTTACCGAATAGCGGTGGAAGCGGGACATGACGGACAGATAGCGCATATACTTTTCACTCTCAAACAGTTCCTTGATCCCCTGCTCGATGCCATCTGTGATTTCCCTTAGCCGCTCTCGGTTGGTGGGTTTGTTCTCAGCCATGATTTTCAATCTCCTTTCCAAGTGTGTGATTTCTGCTGTGTGTTCTGCAATCCATGCCTTTTGTTCTTCTTCACTTTCATAAAGAAAAAGGTCCAGCAGGTACTCTACATAGGTTTTCTTCTGGATTGCTTCCACAAAACGGGGGTGCGGTTCTTCCTCCGGTGTCCGGGGAGAATGGTCGCTCTCCCATTTTTTCAGCAGATAGTAGTAATCGGACAGTATGCGATAACACCGCTGCCGATCCTCACGAAACTGCTGTGCCTCGGTTTTCTGCCGGACATACCTCCTGCGGGGAGGGGCCTGACTGTCATAGATCAGGCCAAAGTCCTGTGCCAGTTTCTCCGCCGCTTCTTTTGGGGAGAGGTCAAAGAGCTTTGCAGTAAAGTCGATCACATCGCCAGTAGCTCCGCAGCCGAAACAGTAGAAATATTCCTCGTTCAGCTTCATGCTGGGGTTCTTATCATCGTGAAAGGGACAGCAGGCCATGCCAGTTCGACTGACTTTTATCCCGTAAAACTCTGCCGCTTCTCTGGTGCTGACCGACTGCTTGACTGCTTCAAACACATTCTCTGCCATGTGCCATTAACTGCTGGACTTTCTCACAGGGGGCTGGTATCCGGCGGCTTTCGCACGCTCACTGGCGGCTTTGCGGCGTTCTGCGCTATATGGCTCCCTGACTGATACACACCGCTTGGGGACGGTAAAGTTATGGGCGTCCTTTCGGGTGATCTGGTCGGGGTGCTTTTTTGCCAGCAGTTCCAGCTTCTCCATCAGACGGGGATCATGGGTGTAGACCTCAGCCATTGGTTCTGCCTGGTTATAGAGGAGAATGGTTTCCCGTTCCGCTAAAGAGAGCTTCATCGGCTGCCTCCTTTCCGCTGGTCAAATTCCAGCATGAAGTTAGCGTACTGTCCATCATCCTCCAAAACCACAGTGGCATCGTAGGTCTTTCCGGTTTTCTCCGAATATAGGCCTGTCACACGGACACGGCCATCTTTCAGCAGTGCAGACACCACAGCCTTGGTCGGCTGTTTTTTCTTGGCAGCCCACCATTTGTTGTTTTTCCAGATTGCAAATTTGCAATCTTTGTTCTGACAGAAGAAGCCTTTTTGCAGTTCTGCAACTTCACCGCCGCAGCGGGGGCATTTGCCCACCACCTCACGGGGCGGAGTGAACAGGTACTCGGTTCCCTTGATGACCTGATAAGTTCCCACCAGATCTTTCAGCATGGTGCTGATCCCGTCCAGAAACTCCTCCGGGGCAAGCTGCCCGCGCTCGATCTCTCCCAGGCGGTACTCCCACTCGGCAGTCAGAAGCGGAGATTGCAGCTGTTCCGGCAAGACTGTGATCAGGGAGACTGCATCGCGGGAAGGGAGAAGCTGCACCGTTTTCCTGTTCTTTTTTCGTTCCAGAAAACCGGCAGATACCAGCTTTTCCAAAATACCGGCACG